>Ga0116227_10000297_pt1 | contig 92189 bp, 71 predicted proteins | sample S1TSphgellanicum_FD_89693 | JGI IMG/M metagenome (GOLD analysis project Ga0116227, IMG submission 89693) | Host-associated microbial communities from peat moss isolated from Minnesota, USA - S1T2_Fb - Sphagnum magellanicum MG | ecosystem: Host-associated > Plants > Peat moss > Unclassified... | reverse complement strand
GCGTACGCGGTCGCATTCGCCTTCGGATCGATCGTCGGCGCGCTCGCGGGCGCGGGCGTGCAGCCGCTCGCGATCCGCGAGATCGCACGCGCGCCGCGCGCGGCTGCGGGCATCTTCTGGACGGCGTTTTGGTTACGCGCCGCGTTGAATGCGCTCGCGTTCGCGCCGGCGCTCGTCGTGCTACACTTCCTCGGATTCGAGCGCGGGACGTATCTCGCGAGCATCTTCTTCACGATCTCCGTGCTCTGCGACGGCATGACCGCGCAGGCGATGACGCTCTTTCGCGGACGCCAGAAGATGGGCGTCGAGGCGCGCCTGATGTCGGGCGGCCGCATCGCCAACCTCGTGCTCACGCTGATCGCGGTCGCGATCGCGCCGCATGTGGCGGACGTTGCGGTCGCCTCCGCCGTCGCATCGATGGGACTCTTCACGCTCGCGCTGCGGCTCGTCGTGCGCGAGGCGCCACCGGTTCGGTTTCGCGCGCGGGCGGCGCGCGCGCTGCTCGCGCAATCGATCCCCTTCGCGGCGGGCGGCCTGCTGATCTACATCTTCTTCCGGATCGACGTTCTGCTGTTGCGTTTTCTCGGCGTCGGCGCCGCGCATATCGGCAACTACTCCGCGGCCTATCGTGTGATGGAGGTGACGCGCGTCCCCTCCGCGATGATCGCGCAAGGCTACGGGCCGGCAGCCGCGCGCTTTCGGAAAGATTCGGAGAAGGCGGGCCTCGTCGCGCTCGCGTCGCGCGCGTGGTCCGTGACCATCGGCATCGCGCTGCCGAGCGTCCTCGCATTCGGGCTGGTTCCCGGCCTCATCGTGCACCTCGTGTTCGGCAGCGCGTACCGCGAGGCGATCGGACTGCTGCTGGTCATGGCGGCTATGCCGGCGTTCATGGCGATCAACGGCGTCGCGATCCAGACGGTGAATTCGCAGGGCTATCAAGGCTGGTGTACCGCGATCTTCGGCCTCTGCGCGGTCTTCAACGTAGCGCTCAACCTCATGCTGATTCCGCGCGCCGGCGCGCTCGGAGCCGCAATCGCAACGATCGCGACCGAGATCCTGCAGAGCGCGGCGCTGCTCACGTGGATCGTCGCGACGTTCGGCCTCCCCAAACCGGCGCTCGCGAAGGCACTCCTCGGTTTTGCGGGCGCGTTCGGCGCGGCGTCGTTCGTTCCCGAAGCGCTCGCATTCGCGCGCGTCGGCCTCGCGCTCGCCGTGTACGGCGCGGTGGTCGGGCCCGGCTTGCGGCGCGACGTTCGCCACGCATTCGCATGAACGTCGCCCTGGTCGCGCCACGCTTCTCACCGAGTTACGACGGAGTCGGCGATCACGCGGCGTGGGTGGCGGATGCGCTCGTGCGCGCGGGCCACGGCGTCGTCGTCGTCACGGAGGCGCCCGGCGCCCGTCCCCCCTGCGAGGTCGTGCGCGTCGCGCGCTGGGACGCGAGGGACATCCCGCGCGTCGTCGCCGCGATGCGAAGGCGCCCGCTCGACCTCGCGCTCTTCGAATACACGCCCTTCAACTTCGGTGGTCGGACGCTCGCGCCGCACGCGCTCGCCGCGGGCTTGCGGCTGCGCGGAATCCGCGTGGCGACGTTCATGCACGAAGGGTTCTACCGGCCGCGCGGCACGAATCCGATGCCGCCGCTGCGGGCCGCACTCCTCGGCATGCGCGACGCGGCGCTGGGAGCCGCATCGAGCGCCGTCTTCGCCGCCAGTCGCGAGCGGGCCGAAGCGATCGCGGCAGCGGCGCCGTTCTTGCGGTCGCGCGTCCACGTGGTGCCGATCGGCGCCAACGTCGAACCCCCGCCCGCCGCGCGCTGGACGGCACCCGCGTCGCCCCCGTATCGATTGGTGACCTTCGGCGTCGTCGCGTCGCGCCGCCGCATCCACCTCGCGATCGGCATGATCGCGGCGGGACGGCGACGCGGCATCGCGCTCGAACTCGCCGTCGTCGGACGCGTCTTCGACGAAGCATACGCCGCGCGCTGCGCGTCGCTCGCGCGCGAACTCGGCATCGCGGACCGCGTACGCTTCACGCGCGAAATCGAACCCGCCGCGGTTTCGCGGTATTTTCTCGACGCGCACGTCGCCGTGCACGCGCTCGTCGAAGGCGCGACGTGCTCGAGCGGTTCGCTCTTGGCGGTCTTGGCGCACGGCGTTCCGCTGCTCGCGGTGCGGACACCGCGCGACGAGCGCGCGTTCGACGACATCGCGTCGTTCACGAGCGAGGATCCGGACGCGATGCTCGACGACGCGCTGGCGTTGATCCGGTCGCGCGATGCCGGTGCCGCGCTCGGACGCCGCGCACGCGAGCGCTACGAGCGCGACTTCGCCTGGGAGCGAATCGCGGAACGCGCGCTTACGATCCCGTTCGGCGCGGCGCGCGAGGCTTCGTATGCTCGCGTTTGAACGCGGGCGCCGGCGCCTCGACGCGCTGACCGTCTCGCGAATCGCTTGGACGACGATCATCGCGCTCATGGCGGCCGTGAACGGCGCCTCGCTCGCCACGGGTTCGGTCAACGGCGTCGGCGCGACGTCGTTCGTCGTGATCCTGGGCTGGCTCACGGTGTACTGGCGCGTCGGCGTCGGATTTCTGCTCGTGCTCTCGTGCGTCGACGGCTTCATCAAGTTCTATCATCAGGGCTTCGTCACGCTGCTGCTCAAGGACGTGACGGTCGCGAGCATCCTCCTCGGTATCTCGGCCTACATCGCGATGAATCCGAAGATCTGGCGGGAGCAGCGCTGGACCGGCGCCGGCCTCGTGCTCTTCTACCTGGCCTTCGAAGCGATCGAGATCTTCAATCCCGGCGCGCAAAAGGCCGCGGCCGTCGCCGGCTTCCGGGCGCACGCATTCTTTTGCGTGCTCTTCTTCGTGGGCGCCGTATACTTCAAATCGCGCCGGACGCTCACGCTGACGGCGCGGCTCGCGATCGGCGCGATCACCTTCGCCTGTGCGGCCGGCATCCTGCAGTACGCGCTCGGCCCGATCTGGACGGAACTCGGTCCGGGCTTCTTGGCGGCGAGCAAACACTTCGTGAGTCAAGGAACGTCGAACCTGAGCCTCGTGCCCGGTCAAGGAAATACGATCGTGCGCGCCTACGGAACCCTCGTCGATCCGACCGCGCTTGGCCTGGCCGCGACGTTCGGCATGATCTACGCCGTCGGGCAGCTGGTCGGCGCGCGCACCTGGACCGCACGCATCCTGCTCGGGTCGTCGGCGTTCGTCATGTTCGTCGCGCTGCTGCTCTCCGGAACGCGCGCGGCCATCGCCGCGGCGGCCGTCGGCTTTCTCGCGCTCGTCATCATCCTCGCGGTGCGGCGCGAAACGCGACGGTTCGTCTTCGCGGCGATTTTGCTCGCGGTCGTCGCCGTACCGATCGGCATCTACGTCACCAGCGGCGCGACCGAGTCGCGCTTCACGAGCCGTTCGGCGCAACTGGCGCTCGAGACGCGTCAGCGCTCGGCGGCCCTGGTCTTCAAGACGGTTGCCGTGGAACCGTTCGGCGTCGGGCTCGGCTCGGCGGGCGCCGGCGGTAAGGCGCGCCAGAAGCAACGCGGCGTTACGCTCGCGGTCGACAATCTCTATCTCGCGGCGCTCTACGAGACCGGACCCCTCGGCGTCGCCGCGCTCCTGATCATGCAATTCGGCATCCTCTTCCTCACCTGGCGCGCCGCGCTGCGCTCGCCGAATCTGAGCGTGGCCGCCACGTACGCGGCGATGGGCGCGGCGCAGCTCGCGCTCCTGGCATCGGGCGCGCTCAATCAAGGCGCGCTCGACTACGCCCCGCTCGCGCAGATGTTCTGGCTCTTCGCGGGCACCGTCACGATGCCGCAGCAATTCGACGAAAAGCCGGCGATCGTCGCGCAAGCGCCGAAGACCGTCGTGCCGCTGCGCGACCGTTTTCCGAAACGGTTGCGCGCGCTCCCCGGCTTCGGCAAGCGAACCGCGGTCGCGGACGCGACGACGCTCTCGCCACCCGCACCGATCACCGAAGCCGAGATCGACGCCGCGCTCGACCGTTTCCGCGCGCACTTGCGCGCGAATCTCGCGGGCTCCGCGGATCTGCGCCCATTCGCGTTACGCGACGGCGACGAACTGCTCAAGCTCGCTTCGCGCAAACTCTTCATGGAGCTCAAGCGCGCGATGGCGGCGGCCGACGCCGACCCGTCGTCGGCCGAAAAAGCGCGCAAGGTCGTCCGCGATTCCGCCGACGTCGCGGCGCTCATGCTGGCGCTCTCGGAAAAATACGAGCGATGAACGTGCTCGTGGTCGGACACGCGCAAATCCGCGATTCGAATCGCGACGTGTACCGCTCGCTCGCGCGGCTCGGACGCGGCGTCACGCTGCTCGTACCCGACCGCTGGAGCAGCGCTTTCGGCACGATCGGCGTCGAGCCGCGGCCGGATGCCGCCGTCGACCTGATCGCCGGGCGGATCGCCGGCCGCCATCAGTCGAATACATACTGGTTCGTGGAGGGCGTCGCGCGCGCGGCCATCGCGTGTCGAGCCGACGCCATCTACGTCGATGAGGATCCGGCCGGCTTTGCCGCGTGGCAAGCCGCGCGCGTCGCGCGACGCTACGGACTCGGACTCGTCGTGCTCGCGGTGCAGAACATCTTCAAGCGCTATCCTCCGCCGTTCGCGACGATCCAGCGGTTCGTGTTCCGCACGGCACGCGCGGCCGTCACGAATTCAAGCGACGCAACCGCGACGCTATGCCGTCGCGGGTTCGCCGGACCGTTCTTCGCAAAGCCGTTGACGACCGATGCAGCTCCGCTCGACGCCGCCCGGCGTAACGCCGTGCGCGAACGCTACGGCATGCGGCCGCCCACCTTCGGTTACGTCGGGCGGCTCGTCTTCGAGAAGGGCGTCGACGTCTTTCTCGACGCACTCGCGACCGTACCCGGCGCGAACGGGCTCATCGTCGGCGACGGTCCCGCGCGCGCGGAACTCAGGCGACGCGCGGAAGGCCTCGGGCTTGCGAATCGCGTCCGGTTCGCGGGCGCGGTTTCCCCGGTGGAAGCGGCGGCCGTCATCGGAGCGCTCGACGCGCTCGTGCTGCCGTCGCGCACGATGCCGAATTGGAGCGAGCAATTCGGTCGCGTCCTCGTCGAAGCGATGGCCGCCGGAACGCCGCTCGTCGCATCCGCGAGCGGAGCGATCCCCGAGGTGGTGGGCGACGCCGGCATCCTCATCCCGGAAGGTCGCGCGGACGAACTCGCACGCGGCCTCCTGCGGCTGCGCGATACGGCGGTCGCCGCCGAATTCGCAGCGCGCGGACGGAGGCGCGCGACCGAACGCTATTCGTCGCACGCCGCCGCGCTCGAACTCGATCGGGCCCTGCGCCATACGACCGGAAACGGAGCCCGCCGATGAGCACCTACGGATCCGAGCAACGTATCCTCGCAAAGAGCCGGCTGCGCCGGCTGACGTTCGGTCTTGCCGGCAGCTACGACCTCGGCGCGCGCGTGCGGTACGCCGCGGTCGAACCGGAGCTCGCAAAACTGCCCGTGCCGCGTCGCGTCCTCGATGCGGGGAGCGGGAAGGGCGAACTCTGTTTCGCGATGGCGCGGCGCTGGCCGCACGCGCACATCCTCGGTATCGATATGGAAGAAACGCTCGTCGAGCACGCGACGCGGCTACGGGCGCTTGCGATGCCGTCCCACGACGTGACCTTCGAGCGGCACGAGCTGCCGCGCCGCTTCGACCAGCCGTTCGATCTCGTGGTTTCCGTCGACGTGCTCGAGCACGTCGCGGACGACGCGGCCTTCCTGCGCGGCCTCGCCGAGGCGCTCACGCCCGGCGGCACGCTGATCCTGCACACGCCCGCGTCGGGCCAGCGCCGGTTCCTCGGTGAATTCGAGGAACAGCACGATCACGTGCGCGCCGGTTACGAACGCACCCACCTCGGCAACCTGCTCGGAAGCGCCGGATTCCCCGACGTCCGCATTCGTTCGACGTTCGGCATGCTCGGAGCGATCGGCTGGGAGGGCTTCCAATTCGCGCGGCGCGGAAACGTCTTCGCGCAGGCGACGCTGCCGCTGTGGTACACGCTCTCCGCCGTCGACGCGGCGCGCACGCCCGCGCGCGGCAACGGGCTGCTCGCGATCGCGCGGCGCTGAGGTGCCCGTCGTCGTGACGGGCGCACCGCTCGCGGGGAAGCGCATTCTGATCGCGACGGCTTCCAATTGGCCGTCGACGGCGGCGCTGCCGCGACTGTACGGACGCGGCGGCGCGCACGTCACGGTGCTCTGTCATCCGGCGGCGCTCGTCGCGCTCAGCGCTTACACGAATGCGGTCGTGCCGGTCGACGGCGCGCTCGCGGCGACCGTGTCGACGCTGCGCGAGCACCTGCGGACGCACGCGTACGATTGGATCGTCGCAGGCGACGACCCGCTCGTCACGGAGCTCCTGCGCGAACCGGATCGCGCGTGGTTACGCCCGTGGTTTCCGTTCGACCCCGAGGACCCCGCGGCCATCGGATTCGCAACGTCGAAGCACGCCTTCTTGGACATCGCCCGCGCGTGGGAGCTGCCGATCGCGGATTACGAACTCTGCGCGACCCCGGAGAGCTTTGCGTCCGCAGCCGCGCGCTTCGGATTTCCCTTCGTGGCCAAAGCGCGCACGGGGCACGCCGGCGGGATGGTACACCGCATCGACGACCTCGCCGCCGCGCGCGCGATTTGGGATCGCTACGGCGGGGCGGTGCTCGCCGCGCAGCGCTTCGTGCACGGCCGGGTCGGAACGATCGAAGTGCTGTGGGACCACGGCGTCCCGCGCTGCTTCATGGGCGCCTATAAAGTCGACTGCCATCCGAGCGATTTCGGCGCCGCGTCCGCGAAGCAGCCGTTTCGCGATCCGGCGCTCGAGGCGATCGCGCGCAAGGTCGGCGCGATCACGGGCTATCACGGCTTCGGCGCGATCGACATCATGCACGACGACCGCACGCGCGCGTTCTCCGTCCTCGAGCTCAATCCGCGACCGAGCGGCGGCGGGTTCACGTTGACCGGGGGTATCGCTCGCGGATTCTATCCCGCGTATCGAGCGTTTCTCGACGGCGCGCCGTTCGCGAACGCGATCGATCTCGGATCGCGTAGCGCTCCGGTTCCGCTCTTCCCCAACACCTGGTACTACTTCGTCGAACTCGCCGACAAGCGCCGGCCGCGCGCGTGGCTGCGCGCGGCGGAAGCGCTCGCCCGGGCTCCTTTCGACGACCGTCGTTTGGTGCTCAAGTATCTGCGCGTATTTGCGGGCTACTACGCCGAACGATCCGCGCTCGGCAAGGCGCTCAAGAATCGGATCAAGCGGATCTTCCGGCTCACGTCGATCCGGCATCCGGGAGCGGTCTACGATCTCACGAAAGCGGGACCTGAAAATCGGTAAGCGCGCCCCGCATCCAGGCCGCCGTCTGCAAAATCCCCTCGCGCAGACCGGTCTTCGGCTCCCAGCCGAGCGCGCGTCGCGCGAGCGTGGCGTCGAGCACGGAGACCGGAACGTCGGCGATCCGTGCCGGTTTGCGCACGACCGCGAAGGGCGCGCCGCCGAATGCATCTTGAACGGCCGCTAAAAGGTCGTTGACGGTTCGGCCCACGCCGCTCCCGACGTTGAAGATACGTTCGGGTCCGTCGTATTCCGCGCTGCGCAGGAGCGCATCGACGACGTCGTCGACGTAGAGGAAGTCGCGCGTCACCTCGCCCGTTCCCCAAATCTCGACGGCGGCGCCGGTTAGTGCCGCGCGCACCATCGACGCGACGACGCCTTGCGGCCGCAGCGGCGACTGTCCGGGACCGTACGGGTTCGCAATGCGGAGCACGCGATAGTCGAGCCCGTGGAGGCGGCGATACAAAGCGAGATATTTCTCGACCACCAGCTTGTTGATGCCGTACGCGGAGATCGGATTCGTCGGCGCGGATTCGGGCGTAGGAACGCGCGGCGGTACGCCGTACACGGTTCCACCGGACGATGCGAACACCACCTTCGTAACGCCGCTAGCGACACACAGATCGAGCAGCTTGAGCGTGCCGTACACATCGTCGAGCAACGCGCCGGCAGGGTCGCCGTTCGAGGTCGCGGGCAGCGACGACCCGATGCAGTGGAATACCGCCTGCTGCCCGTCGAGCACGCTCGCGAGCGAGGACGCATCGGAGAACTCCGCGTTCGACCAGGCGATGCGCTCGTCGCGAGCGTCCGGATTCGCGAGCCGCCCGTAGCCGCGAACCACGGCTCCGCGGTCGCACAATGCAGCGGCAAGCGCGCCGCCGAGAAAGCCCCCCGCGCCCAGAACCGCACAGCGCAGCCCCGCGAGTTTCGGATACGCCGGCGCTTCGACCATGATCCTGCCGCCGCTACCCGAGACCGGAGGTTGCCGGCTGCGGCGATTCGTCGATCACGTACGAACGCGCCGCGCCCACGTCACGCGAGAGCGCAGCGGAATCCCGCGCCGTCGCGATCCGCTCCCATTTCTTCGCCTCTTCCATGAACGAACTGACCGCGTAGGCGCCACAGGCGAGCACGCCGAGCGCCCCGTCGCGAAAACCCTGGCGCTTGACGTAGAAGACCAAGAACGTCTTGATCGGTTTCCAGAACATCGCGAAGCCCGCCGCGCGCTCCGAACGGCCACGGAGGTCGAAGAGCTGCGCGTCGCGGTCCGTGTAGTAGTTGGCTTTTTCGAACCAGCGCCGGACCGCCGTGATCGTGTAGTGATCGTAGCGATGGATCGTGCGCGACCACCTTCCGCTACCGAGCGTCGTGAGATCTTCGTGAACGCTCTTGCACGCGTAGTACGCGGCACCGCGGCGGAAGAGCCGCTTGCGATAGCGCTCGCCGGGAACCTTGACGCCGCGTTCGTACTGCGGTCCGTACCGGAGCGTGCGGCCGCACCAGTAAACGCGGCTCGGCAACGCGTAGCCGAGGATATCGGACGGAGCGTTCGCGATGCGCTCGCGAATTTCGATCGCCAGTTCCGGCGTCACCACTTCGTCGTAGTCGACGATCATCGTCCAGTCGCCCGTGCTCGCCCCGAGCCCCGCGTTGATGTTCTCGTTGAGCAGGCCGCGCCGCTCCAGCAATCGCGCGTTGGGCAGCGAGCGCACGTAGCCGGCGGTCCCGTCGCTGGAGAACTCGTCGACGACGATCACTTCGTCCGCGAACGCCAGCGCAGGAAGACACGTGCGCAGCAGATCGATCCCATTCTTCGTAGCGACGATGACGCTCAATGTCGGCAAGGAAAATCCCCGTTTACGATGACTGCGCAGCAAGTATCGCATACGCGGACCGAGGGCGATACCTACCCCCGGTATCTGCGGTACGGGCCATTGCCCGGATCGATGAGGACGCGCCCTCGCGGCGAACCGCGAAGGCGCTTCCCGATCGATTCATGCCCCGATTAGGTATCGGTGCAGGTGTACTCCAGCTTCGCGCCGTTGACGGGGCTGTAGTAGGTCTTGGCCTTGACCACGGCCTTCTCTTGGATCAGACCGAGCGCGGTCTTGAGCGATTTCTGCTCTGTCGTGCCAAGGGCGTTCAGACTCCAGAACGCGGCGACGACGGCGTCCGTGGCGTTCTTCGTTTCCGCATAACCGAAGAAATCTTTGATGCCCGTTACTTGATCCTTGAGGCGCGGCGCGTAGCACGTGTAGACGTACGCGTACCCGTAGCCGACGAGCGCGGCGCCGTTGGCTGCGGTCGGAAACGGCTTGTACAGGACCGGCGTCGTTTTCGTCTCCGACGGGTACCCCGGCGGGGCCGCACTCGACGTCGACGTACTGGCCAGCGCTGCCGCAAGCGTCGTCGCATTGGCGGGGTAGAAGTTGCCCTCGTAGTTTTCGACGTTGGCTTCCGCCGTCGACGTGCCGAGCGCGCTCTCGGGGCCGACGTAGCCGACGGCGCCCGGCGTCGCATCCACCGCAGAGAGCTCGCCGGTCACCTTGTTCGCACCGGGCGAGAGGGTGGGCCAGATCGTTTCGGGAGCACTCGCGTCCTGCGGAAAGCCGCCGCCCGAGGGGAACACGTTCGAATCGGTACCGACGCCCTGGGTCTTCGTATTGTTCAACTGACCCCAATAGTTCGCGGCCACGGGCGCGCCCGTGCCGTGGAACGGATTGGCGGCGCTGCACATTTGCGAAAGGTTGTAGGCGAGCAGGAAGGTCGCCGCGGCTCCGTCCGAGCGGTGAACGAGCGTGATCGGCTCGTTACCCGGATTCGCCGAGGTCTGGTTCCAATTTGTGTAAACGCCGGTGAAGATGCCGCAAACGTCGTTTTGCGTGAGATTCAGACCGCCGACGGGGACCGTCAGATTGGTCGTGTTGAAAATGATCGAGGTCCCCGTCCCTAAGATGGGAGCCACGATGGCCGGACCGCGATTGGTATTGAAACCGGCGCCGGTCAGATCGCCGTTGCCGTTATAGGCCGCCAGGCTATCCGTGTAGACCGTGAAGCCGTTCGGCACGTAAGCCGCACTCTCGGCCGGACCGAGCGGTATCGGCGCGTCGCCGGCTGCCGCGTCAATCGAGTCTTCCGCAGGTCCGCTCGGCTCGGCTGCGGTTCCGGCGTACGGCTCGAAGCCCAAGGGCGCGACCTCAGAATAGTTCTCGAAACTGTCGGTCACGTACGGCGGAACCGATGCGGTCTTCCCGCCCACGCCGCTCTTTTGCTCGACGAAATCGAGCTGCGAGGCGCCGGCGCCGACCGCAGCGTAAAGGATCTGCGGCTCGGTGACGGGCTTCGCGGGAATGCTCGATTCCGTCGCATCGTCGCGATAGAACGAGGTGTTGGGATAGACAATCGGCACGCCGACGATGTCGGCGAGGTTGCCGAGGTACAGGGAATCCTGAGCGCCGCCCTCGATCAAAACTTGCTCGAGACCCGGCGTCGCCTTATTCGGGTGCACGCCCTGCGCGGCGGGCCGGGACACGGCACGCGGTGCGACGGACGTCGCGCCCGCAGTCGATCCGAGGAGGAGCGCTGCGGTGAGAGTGGACGCGACGACGCGTCCGACGGTAGAACGGTGCATAACTCTTGCCTTTGACCTTTCGGAATTTTGCAATGGTTGGGAGAGATGAAGACTTGATGCCGGACGGCAGGGGGCGTTTGAAAAACAAAATGCTCCCGCGGTTCAACGCGAGAGCACGATCCGAACTCGATCACGATCGATTTCAGAGGTGCTTATTCTTCGTAACAACACCGCTCGGGAAGCATAAGAAGATCGACCCTTTCACAAACCGCTACTCTTGGCTCGGCAGTATTATTGCACGACCGGCACGTTCGAGGAGCCGTCCGTTGGAATCAAGTACGAGGTACCGTTGACTGTCAGCAGACACCGATTTCGCTTAGGCAAGCGGGACGCGTCCCGGTCCAAACGGCCCATGACGGAGAATGAAAAAGCGCCCCGCGGCGAACCGCAGAAGCGCCTTTCCGAATCGACTCGAGGCCGATCGCGTTGCGATCAGTTATCCGTACAGGTGTACTTCAACTCGGCACCGTTGACCGGGCTGTAGTAGTCCTTGGCCTTCGTCACGGCTTTCTTCTGGATCAAGCCGAGGGCGGTCTTGAGGGCCTTCTGCTCGTTCGTGCCGAGTGCATTGAGGTTCCAGAACGCGGCGACCACGGAATCCGTCGCCGGCTCTTTTTCCGCATAGGCGAAGAGATCTTCGAAGCCCGTAACCTGATCCGTCAGACGCGTCGGATAGCACGTGTAGAAGTAGCCGTAGGAGTACCCCACGAGCGCGTCGCCGCCGCTCGCTTGCGGGAACGCGAAGTAGAGGTACGGGGTCGTCTTGGTTTGCGACGGGTATCCCGGCGGACTCGCGGCCGCAACCGTCGTCCCCTCGAAGGATGCGGCGACGGTCGTCGCGGTCGCCTGCTCGTAATTGCCTTGGTAGTTTTCGACGTATGCTTCTTGCGTGTTCGCGCCGAGCGTGTTCGACGGGCTGACGTAACCGACGCCGCCGTTCGTGGCGGCAACGGCTGCGATCACACCCGACGTTTTGCTCGCGCCGACCGATCCCGCCGGCCAAACGACTTCGGGCGCCCCGGAGTCCAGCGGCAGATTATTGTAAATGCCGTTCGGGCCTGCCGTGCCGTAGGTATTCGAATCCGTACCGACGCCTTGCGTCTTCGCGTTGTTGATCTGACCCCAATAATTCGCTGCCACCGGAGCCCCGGTGCCCTTGAACGGATTGAAACCGCTGCACATTTCCGAGAGATCGTACGCGACCAGGAACGTGCTTCCGCTGCCGTCGGAACGATGGATGATCGTGATCGGCTGGTTCCCCGGATTCGACGAAGTCTGGTTCCAATTCGTGAAAGCGCCGGTCAAGATGCCGCAGAGGTCGTTCTGCGTGAGATCCAAGCCGCCGGGCGGCACGGTCAGGTTGGTCGTGTTGAAGATGATCGAGATACCGGTCGCGATCACCGGCGCGACGATGGCCGGTCCGCGGTTGGCGTTGAAGCCGCCGCCGGTCAAGTCGCCGCCGCCGTTATAGGCCGCAAGGCTGTCGGCATAGACGGTGAAGCCGTTCGGAACGTAGGCCTGGCTTTCGGCCGGTCCGAGCGGAATCGGTGCGTCGCCGGCAGCGGCGTGCAACGTGTCTTCGGCGGGTCCGGTCGGCTCGGCGGCGGTGCCGGCCCAAGGGACGGTGAACCCGATAGGAGCCGTATTCGAATACGCCGCGCGCGAGTCCGCGAATTCCGGGACCGTCGACGCGGTCTTGCCCGCGAGGCCGCTCTGCTGGCTCACGAAGTCGAGTTGGGCACCCCCGGTGCCGACCGCCGCGTATAGAATCTGCGGATTCGTCTTGAACTTCGCCGGCAGGCTCGACTCGCTCGCGCAATCGCGATATTCCCCCGGAGTCGTGGTGCAAGCGATCGGCACGCCGACGAGGTCGGCGAGGTTGCCGTCGTAGTTGGCCGCGAGGGTGCCGCCTTCGATATAGACTTGCTCGTTGCCCGGAGTCGAGGCGTTGATGCGCACGGTCTGCGCCGCCGGGCGTGCAGCCGCGCGCGGAGATGCGCCGGCAGCGTTCGCCGCAATGCTCGCGAGGAGCACCGTCGAGACGGAGAACGCCGTACAGCGTTTGAGCATGGAAAAGAACATCACTAACCTTTCATGAGTTGTGACGGGTGAGAGACGCATGGATCGAGGCAAGCCAACCGCGTGTCGAGGAATCGACCAGAAGAACGATGGGCCCGCCCCGATAATCTTTACACAAAACGAACGACCGCAGCACGGGCCTTCGTCCTCTGCCCGACGGTACGCAGCCCGCGACGCTCGCGCGCATTCCGCGGAACGAACGTGACTTGACCCAAGCGAAATAGGACGCCGGGCTGCCGGAACGTCGCAAGCTTGAGCGAACGAACAGCCCACCTTAATGCATCGTTAAGCCCGGTCGTGCACGTTTACGGCTACGCATCCCCGCTGCGTCTCGCCGGTACGCCGGCGCAATTCGTCTCGCTTTCGGAGAACTATGAACACCCTCAAAACGCATTTCTGGGCTGCGTTTCGTAAGGCTTTGTGCGCGCTCGTCATGCTCGGGCTCGCGTCGACGTTGACGTCGGCCGGAGCCTTCGCCGCCATCTCGGGCCAGATCACGGGCACGATCGTCGACGGCGACACGCACAAGCCGCTCGCGGGCGTCAAGGTCGTCGCGTCGTCACCATCCGGCACGTATACCGCGACGACGAGCGACGCGGGCACGTTCTCGATAATCGGTGTGGTTCCCGACACCTACAAGATCAGTTTCGAATTGTCACGCTACGACGGCGACGTTCAAGAAGGCATCGTCGTTCAACCGGACACGCCCGCCGTGGTCAACACGGCCCTCAAACGAACGCTCGCGACCATCGTGAAGACGGTGACGAAGACGAGGCCCCGGGTCAACCGCGACACCGAAGACAGCTATTCGGTCTCCGCGTCGACGATCGAGCAGCTGCAAGGCAAAGCGGACGATACCGATGAGAAGTCGCTGCTGCAAAAACTACCGAGCGTCACGCTGGACAAGACGGGCACGATCTTCATCCGCGGCGGCGATCCGTTCCAGGTCGGTTATCAACTCGACGGCGTCGACACGACGGTCGCGAATCGCACGCTGCAAAACCGCGAAGAGAACGTCGGCAACTTCGATCTGCTCAACGGCATCGGCGGCGCCCAACTGATACCCGGCGGCGGCGATGCGAGCCACGGCGACTCGGGCACGGGCCTGGTGTCGCTCTCGGCCAAGCGCGGAACCTATCCGGGCTTCGCGGACGTCGATCTCGAGGCGGTTACGTTTCCCTACGACCACCAGTTGACCGCCGAGCTCGGCGGCGCGACGCCGAACGGCCGGTTCTCCTACTATCTCAGCTTCACCGGCGTTCGCGAAAACTTTCAATACGGTCAGCCCGGCACGCCCGGCGCAAATCTCGGTATCTATACGGACGCAACGAGCCTGACCTCGATCAACGGCGCGAACGCCGTCGGCGTCATTTCGACCGCGTCCGACCAGCAATCGAACGACCTGCTCGGAAACTTCTTCTACAAGTTCGGGAAGAGCAACGCGCAATATCTGCAATTTCTCTTCCAGAACCAAATCGTGCGGCAGGGCGAGAGCTACAACGGTATCGGCAATCTGTGCTACGCGAGCTGCAGCCCCACCGGCGCCTACCTATTCGGCAATACCGCCTACGGCGCACCGTTGACCGGCGGGGACACGAATTTGCAGGCGCTCGTGCCGCTCTATCCGGGGCAGGGGACCTTCAACCAGTTCGTCGGCAGCGAGGACGCGATCTACTCGCCGTTCGAACTCTACAAGCTGGAATACGGAAACAACCTCAACTCTTCGACCTATTTCGTCGGCCGGCTTTTCCAAACCAGCAGCGATCAGATCGAGGACCGGGCGTCGATCGGCATCTACAATCCGCAAAACGGCGGCAAGCGAACCGGCTTCTCGACGGAACTGGACAAGCAGCTCGGAAAGCACTTTCTGCAGGTCGGCGGCCAGTACGAGTTCGTGAGCCCGTACGGCACGCTCGAAGACGTGACCGACTACGAATACGGCTACTTCGGCGTTGCCGGGAACGTCTCGCCGAACGCCGCTGCACCGACGAGCGCGCAATGCATCGTGGCCGGCGGCTGCTTGCCGACGGCGCCGGTAGTTTACGACTTCTTACCCGCGACGTCGCCCGAATGCAGCTCGCCTACCAATAACGGCGGACCCGCAGGCACGTACAAGTTTCAGGGCGGCGCGATCAATATACCGTCGCAAACGTTTACCGAGACCGTGCCCTGCGGGTATCTCTCGAAGTATTTCCCAAACGGCATCCCAACGCTGCCCCCCGAGATCGAGTCGCCCGAAACGAAGCAACAGGTCTACGGATACTATCTGCAAGACCGCTTCACGCTCGGTGCCAAGGCGACGGTTCAGGCCGGCCTGCGACTCGATGGCTACAACTTCATCTTCCCCGACGATCCCGGGAATCCCGAATCGATCTCGACCGTCGCGCACCAGCGGCTCTTCGAGCCGCACCTCGGCATCACGCGGCTCTTGACGCCGCGCGATTCGATCCGCGCGACCTACGGCCGGACGCTCTCGATCCCGCTTCCCGGTCTCTCCGGGAACACGATCGAGCGCAGTACCTTCGATGCGTTCAATAAGGTCCCGTCGTACGACAATCTGACCGGGAACGCCGCGACGTACTGCGGGCTCAACCTCAATTCGCCGTGCGCGAGCTACGCGGATCAGCTGTTTTGGATCATGCGCGACGCGCGCTTCCCGACGAGCGATCTCGCTCCGCTGCGCGGTTCGACGTTCACGAACTACGACTTCACGTATTCGCATACGTTTCCGAGCGGACTGGCATTCAACGTAACGCCCTTCTTCCGCCGCGGCTACGACATCGTCGAGCAATCCAATACGCTGAGCTTCACGACGGGCTTGAACCCGGAGCCGATCTTGCGACCCGCCGTCGAATCGAATCTCGGCATTCAGAAGTCGACGGGCATCGAGGCGTCGTTCAGTTACGACCAGGACCCGGGCTTCTCGTTCCGGGCGTCGGGAACGTACCTGAACCAATTGGGCAACGATCCGCCGCTCAATTACTTGTCGACGGCCTCGCTCGAGCTCGGCACGCTTTACCGCTCGCAGCTCTTCTCGCCGTTTCAGGGGACGCTCGCGATGACCTACCATACGGGCATCATCCGGATCAACCCGGTCTTCACGTACGACCTCGGATATCCGTACGGCGTCGGGAATCTCGTGCAGGTCTTTCTCCCGAACGGCAAGCCCGCCAACGTCCCGAATACCAATCTCGCAACGGGTTCGGCGGGGAACACGCCGGAATGCTACGTCGATCCGGAGTATTCGGGGACGCTGACCAATCCGAACATTTCCGCGTGCACGGGTTCGCCCGAATTATCGTCGGCCGGCGGGCTGCTCTCTAAAGCGAACGTCAACCTCGATCTCACGATCACGTTTCACGCGCCGAGTTCCCGGAACACGTTCGGTCTCAAGTTCACGAACGTCTTCAATCAGCTCTACGGCTATCCCGTGCCCAATCCATATTTCAGCAATCTGATCGCAACGGGCGTCTACGGCCCGGGGAGCGGTTACCGGCCGGTTTCGACCACGCCGAATACGACGGTCAGCGGTGCGTCGAACGGTGCGCCGGCAAACTTCCCGGCGTACGACTACGGTTCGTATCCGTATCTTCTGTTTCCGAATCGTCCGCCGTTCGAGACCCGCGTCTTCTATCAGGTGCAGTTATGATCTCTCTACGGCGCGCTCGCCGCATCGTCGCGCCGCTCGCGGCCCTGGCCATCGCGTCGTGCACCTCCGGGCAAGTCGGGCAATATTCGGTCACGCACGTCGATCCCGCAACGAATTCGAAGCTGCAGTTCGGCGTCGGCTGGGCGACCGAGGCCACCTTGGGTTCGTCCTACTACGGGCTCAACCTCGTCGAAACGTTCCGCCAGAGTGACGGGCGTTCGGCCGTCTTGAGCGACACCGCGGAAATCGACGTGCCGCCCGCCGTCGCAAACGCCCTCAATCTCCTGACGCCCGGCACGACGACGCTGCGTGCACCGGCGTTACCCGAAGCCCTCGGAGCGGGTTTCAACGACGGTTCGTTCACGCTGACCGGCAGCTTCGCGGCGAATAGCGGAACGGGCGGGCCACCCGCGTTTCCTCCGCCCGCGGATTCCACGAGCGCCACGAAACAATTCTCTGAGGGTTACCTCGCAACGTTCCCCGTCACGTCGACGAGCTCGTCGAGTCCGGGCCTTCCGCTCGCGACCGCCGTAAGAACGTATCCCGGTCCGTACGTGCTCAACGTTACGATTCCGACGGGCCAGGCGTCGACGGAGGTCGTGCATGCGAGTGCAACGCTCGGGCGCGCGCCGCTTGCCGTCTACGCACCGCCGGCCATCGCCGTCGACGGCAGCGGCGGCGCGCTCGTCACGATCACGGTACCGGCCGGCGTCACGGAGACGCTCGTCACGGTCACCGGAACCGCCTGTCAGCCGCAAGCCGCCTCGGGCGGGACGCCGGCGTCCGTCCTCACGGTGAGCGAAGCGTATACGCTCGTGTCGCATGTCGCGGGTCCGGGAACCGACCGGCTCACGTTACCCGATTTCGTTACGCCGGTCGGCGGCCTCGGCACGTATCAGTCGCTCTGTTCGGCCGCAGAACTCGCGGGTCTGAGCGGCGGCTTCAACGTCTACGCCGTCGGCGTGGATTACCCGGCGTTCGAATCGGTCTATCCGCAGAGTTTTAGCGAAGCGCCGGCGATCGTCGGAGCCGCCGGCCAACCCGACATCACGATCTCCCTACCCACGTCGTTCGTCACGCCGTAACGGAGCGCCATGAGAATACCACTTTCCGGTGCCACACTGCTGCGAGCGTTCGCGCTCGCGACGTTTACCGCCGGATGTAGCTCTGCCGTCGGCAATGCCGTACCGTCGTACGGTACCGCGACGAGCGCTCCCGCGCAAACCGCGAGCGTCACGTTCACGATTTTGCCCGGAACCGCGCCGGCGTCGAGCGGTCGCAGCCGCCGGCCGGCGTATCTGTCACCCGCCACGCGGTCGATTTCGATCCTGCCGGTCGTCACGGGCTCGCCCAACCAAAAAGCCACGATCATCGATCTCGGAGCGGGCGTCGCCGGCTGCACGGGTTCGGGCGCGACGCTCTCGTGTTCGGGCACCGTGACGGCTCCGGTCGGAGAGACGTCGTTCACGGTGACGACCTACAGCGCGCAGAACGGGCAGGGCTCCGTGCTGAGCGTCGGAACGATCACGGTCGACGTCAAAGCGAACTCCACGAACGCGACGATTTCGAATGCGACATCGCTCACGCTCAGCGGCGTGCCCACGTCCTTTACGCTCGCCGCGCCCGGGGCGGCGCTGACGATCGGAACGCCGTCGACGTTGACGCCCGTCATTACGGCATACGATGCCGCGGGCTCCGCCATCATCGGACCCGCTCAGTACACGACCGGGATCGACGTCGAGACGATCACGCCGTTCGGCTCGGATCCCGTCTTGACGAGCGATGCGCACACGCTGCTGTCCGTCCCCGGCTGCACGTATCCGACGCAGGAATTCGTGACGACCTGCCACATCGTCACGGTGGCGTCCGGCCCGACGGACGCGATCACGCTCGATTACGCCGGCGAGTTCGTCTCCGCAACCTCGATCCTGCTCGTCGCCGAATCGCCGGGACTCGCGACGCAGAAGGTGACCATCCCGCTCGCGACGCCCGCTCCGGGCGCGTGCAGTGGGAGCCCGATCGTCGTGTGTCCGGGTTCGATCGCGTTTGCTAATGCACTCTCTTCGCCCGTACCGCTCACGGTGACGGAACGCGGCGTGACCACTTTCACGGCTTCCGACATCGGTTGCGTCAACCAGCAGACCGCATCGATCAACTTCTCGGAAATGGTGAGCGGCGATTCGTTCACGGTCGAGCCGGGCGCAATTCCCGGGCAATGCACGGCTTCCATCAGCGACGCATCCGGGAACACGACGAACATCAACATCGAGTTGTTGGCTGCGGCTCCGAGCCCGACGCCGTCACCTACCGCCGCACCCACGTCATCGCCGACGCCCGTGCCGACGGGACCGATCAATATCGCTCCGAGCGATACGCTCGAGTTCACGAGTTCCACGGCAGCGCCCCAGCAGATCTCGGCTTCCGAACCGGGCTTCACGACGTTCACGATCGATCAGAGCGCCTGCACCGGCATCGTCACCGTGACGCCGCCTTCGGGTTCGACGTTCACGATCGCTCCCGTGGCAAGTCTCACGCAAGGCGGCGTGTGCACGTTCGACGTCCTCGACGCGCAGGGCGGGAGTTCTCCCGTCAAGGCGTACGTCGACGGCGTCGTTTTCCATATCAATTCGAAGAAGCGATGAGGTTCTACAGCATGCGCATCACCGGCTCGGCTCTTGCCACGGCGCTCCTTGCCGTCGGCGTCGCCAGTTGCAGCGGCGGAGGCGGCTCGCCGCCGCACGTAGCGAGCCCGGTCTCGCACAACCCGAGCCCGAATCCATCGTCGACCGCGACGTCCAGAGCCGCGACGGTCGCCTTTACGATCGCGATACCGAAGAAGAGCACACAGTCGGTCGCGCGGACGTCCGGCGGCCGGAGACCGGCGTACATCGCGCCGACGACGCAAGGCGTGACGATTGACATCGCCTATCCCGGAGCGACGTATCCGCCGATCACCGCACTGACGCAGTGCAACGCGAACGGTTGCAGCGCGTCGGCAACGACGTCGCTGCCGATCGAGCCCAATCCCTACACCTTCTCCGCCGTGGACTACGGCACGGGCGGCCCGAACGATCAACTCGCCTCCGGCTCGACCCAACAGACGCTATCACCCGGATCGAACGACGTCTCGTTCACGCTCGGAGGCATCGTCGCGTCGATGTCACTCGGCATCACCGGCGGCACGCCGACGCCCGGAACGCCGGGATCGCCCACGCAAGTCTTCCCGGTCACCTTCACGGCGTTCGATGCAGACGGCAATCAAATTACCGGCACGACGCCGTACGCGTCCGTCTTTACGATTGGGTATCAAGAAATCGACGCGTTGGGTGCGTTCAATCTGCAGAAGGGCGCCACGGGATCCGTGACGTGCTCGCCGGCGCAACACGCCTGCAACGTAACGGCGAATACGGACACGCTCGAAGTGACTTACACTCCCAGTGCCAACGGGTTCGCGACGTATCCGGCCTACTATCCCTCCGAGTTCGTCATCTACGATTTCACCGCCGCGACGCTGACCCCGAATAATTCGGCAGACATCGCAACCGCGCCGTGCACGACCCCGCAACCGATCTGCCTGCTGGCCGCCCCGTACTATTCGGGACTGCTCGCGTCCGGCGGCCTCATCAGCGGCTACGGCGGATTTTCGCCGACGATTCTCGCGATCAACGGGTCGAATGTGTGGACGGACGTCGGCGTCATCGCGGCGGGCCAAGCGAAACCGACGTATACGGCCTACCCGTCGCTAGGCACCGTCGAAATCGGCGCGCTCCAATACGCTGCTGCGACGAATACGGTATTTGCGCCGGATTACGAAGACTCCGGTAGCGGAAACTTGCCGCAACAGTCGCTGCTGAGCTTTTCGCCCTCCGGTAGCTTCACGACGTCGACGTACTCCGACACGACCTACGCGAACGGCGCGCCGAGCGGCGCCGGCGTCATCGTCGGACCGGACGGCAACGTATGGTGGATCGATCCGCTCACGAGCGTGCTGCGATATGCAAACCCCGCCTCACCGGGCTCGGTCTCGACGTGCCTCTTGCAATCTAACCAGCAAACGTTTCTGACCGCCGCGCAGATCGTTGCGACGCCGCCCGGGGTCAGCCCGAGCCGCATCTGGTTCTCGGCCGTCGACAACGAAGGCGGGAGCACGGGCGGCAACTATCTTGGATACGTCAACGTATCGCCCGGCACCAACTCCTGCGGGACGGGTCAAGCCGGCCACTACACGGCGTTCGATGGTAGCGACTTCGGCTCGCCCACGCCGCCCAACGGACTCGCAGTCGACGGATCCGGCAATGCCTGGTACAACGACGGCGACTCGAACAACCTCACGAATATCGGGGAAGCGACGATCAACCCCGGCACGGGCGCCGTGACCGTATCGCACTCGGTTTCGCTGCCGAGCGTATTCGTCTCGGGCAACAACGCGGCGGGGCAAGCGTGGGGCATCGTGTACGATCAGCTCGACCACAACCTGTACTTCGCGGCCGACAACGGCCTGATCGGCCGATTCTCGCCGGCCGCCGGCGTGAGTTCCGCTACCGCGTACGCGCTACCGGGGCCCATCATCATCGGAGGCCTGCCCGACGAGGTGAGCGGGCCGAGTAATTACGACGATCCCGACGAACCGTGCAGCAATTTCATCGCGAGCAGCGTGCCCGGGCCTTGCGGTCCGCAGTTCCTATGGGATCCGGGAACGAGCGCCGCCGGCCGTCTGACGTTCTCGATTTACGGACTCAACAACACGCTCACGAGCCTCACGGGCGAAGGTCCCAACGTCGTCGCCCAACTCGATCTCAGCGGTTCGGGCATCGTCTTCTCGAGTTCCGCTCGCGGCCGCCATGCGGCTGCCCGTTCCCGTAAGTCGAAATCCCGCCGCCCGCATTCGTTCGTTCGCCTCCATAACGACCATCTCTTCGGCAATCTGCCGTAAGACGCAAACGCCCCATACTTGGACAAGGGTGACGTGATGTTATCTGATTCTGAGTCGCAGCGCTTTGCCTCGTCACCCTGAGCTTGTCGAAGGGCGCGCTATTGGGACACGACGATGACGCCGCGGAACGAACTCGGGCTGTTGTACAGCGGGTCGTCGCCGAAGTAGAACGTGCCGGCTGCGGGCAGGCTGAACGTTTGCGAGTAGCAGATCGTCGCGCTCGTGTTTCCGAACGACGCGAGGGATCCCGTGCTCCACGCCGCAGTCGAAATGGTCGTCGCCACGGGACTCGCATCGGCCGACGGAAACGGATAGGGTTCCGCCGGGAACGCGGAGACGCCAAGGAAGCCGGTGGCCGAATGCGCGATCAGCCCGGGATCGTAATTCGCGAACACGACGAGATCGCCGGTCGTCGCCGCAATCGCCGACGCGGACGGCGGCTGCGTTGCGCCGGAGGTCGGGTCGAACGGCGCGTAGCCGAAGACAGTTCCATATGGCGTACTCGATGCCGCGAAATCGGGATCGATCGAAACGACGATCGTCGCGTTCGGATCGCGCGTCGTGATCGAACAAAGACCGCTCGGTTCGGCGCTCGGGTTCGCCGTCGGTGCCGGTGAGGATCCCGGCGATTGCGAACCGCTCGGCGTCGGCGACGAACCGGACGACGGCGTGAGGTTTGCCACGTGCGAGCATCCGCCGGCCGCGAAGACGCAACCCCCGAGAACGAGCGCAGCGCCGAATTGCCGGACACCCGTCACGGAGAATACGATACCGGAATGGATAAGCGCTGCGACACGCCGTCCTCTCGGCTTGCGATCAATTGGAAGGTCAGGTTATTCTGACCGTTCGTGACGTTCCCACCCTGGAATACGATCGAACCCTGCCACATCCCCGGACCGCCGGTGTGGGCGAGCTGTTGCGGCCCCGAGTTCGTATCGAGAATCAATTGCGAGATGTTCGACGAGGTGATGACGGAAATGTTGAACGGCGAGTTATTGTGCATGATCGTCGGCGCGAGCGTCACGAAATAGATCTTTGCCGGATCGCTACCGAGCGCGAACGTGTTCTGCGGCGCCGAACCGTACGTAAAGGTATTAGCGTTCGCGAACGCGGCCGGAGTCGGCAGCGGCGAGCCGCTCGCAACCGGCGGTTTCGGCAGCGCGCCGAGGTTCGACGGCGTCGACGCGGCAAGCGGCCGGGATGTCGCGAACCCGAGCGGACGCGGCGGCGGCAACAGCGCCCCGGGCTCGAGCGTCGGGAGCGGCTGCGCGGTCGGAAGCTCCGAGAACGTCGCCGTGCCGAGCGTTGCGCCCGTCGCGGAGGCACCCGGATCGATGATGTGCGGCGTTACCGTGATGATCAGCTCGTTGCGCTGGCGGGCCACCTGAGAATTCCGGAACGCGCGGCCGACGAGCGGCAGATCGCCGAGCAACGGTATTTTCGTGTCGGTCCGCGACGAAGAATCCTCGATCAAGCCGCCGATCACGAGGGTCTGATCCGCCATCAAGCCGACGGTGGTTTGGGTATCGCGCGTCGAAATCTGCGGAATCTGCTGGGCGTTATACCCGGAGAGGTTGTTGACGACCGGGTGAAGCGTGATGCTGATGAAATTTCCCGCATCGACGACCGGCGTGATGTCGAGCGATACGCCGGTCTGGAACGTCTGCAATTGTGTCGTGATGCCGGTCGTCGCGCTGCCGGCGCTCTGCGTTTGGACGGTGATGTTGTCGCCCGCGCGGATCGTCGCCGTCCGGCCCGAGATCGTCGTGATGCGCGGATCGGAGAGGATGCGTGCGTCGCCGTGCGACACGAGCAGATTGAGCTGGACGCCGAGCGAAAGTCCGGTGCGCGTGAAGGGTAACAATCCCAGGAACTGCGGCGGCGAACTAAAGTTTGGCTGCGGCGTTGGAACTAGCTCCGACACGACCGTCGAAAGGCCCGGAACCGTGGCTCCCGATGCGGTCGACTGCACCGATAGGCCGAGATTCTTCGCAACCGTTTCGTCGACTTCGAGAATCTCCGTATCGAGCACGACCAGCTTCTGCGCGACGTCGAGCTGATCGATCAACTCCTTTCCGAGCTGGATCTCGTCGGGAGTGCCGGTCAAGATCAGCTGCGTCGAGTTCGACTCCACCGAAATATGCAGCCCCGGCGCCGAACGCGAGAGCGCCGACTGGACGGCGTTCGAGATGTCCAGCGCTGTCGTCGAACCGCCCGCGGTCCCGAGCGACGGCACCGCGGCGCGGAGCGAGACGACTTCGACGCTCTGACCGTCGCCGGCGTTGAGCGGCGGCGAAACGGCGCCCGGCTGGGCGACCACCGGTTGCGAGCGCGCCACGTGCATGCCGCCGTCGAGTTGCTCGATGCCCGCCGCGATCCGCGTCTGGACCGGCTGCGGTGCGACGATCGTGAGCGCGTTGAGGTCCTTCTCAACGCTGATCGTGACGTTCGGGAACGAGCGCTGAAGCAAATTTGCGACCGACTGCGCGTCGACGGAATGCAGGCGATAGATCTGCGTGATCGGCGCCGTATCGGCGGGTTGATCGATTTGAAGGATCAACGTCTTCGCTTGTGCGACGGCATCGCTCGCGCCGCTGAGGAGAACGAGCCCTCCGGAGCTCGTGACGTGGACGCCCGGAACCTGCGCCTGCACGACGCGAATCACGTCCGCAGGCCTGGCCGACTCCAGCTTCACCACATCGGTCGTCCGCGCGGCGGCGGGCGCGGCCGTCGGCTCGACGTCCACGGCCGCAACGACGTCTTTGATCTGTGCGAGATCCGCGGGTGACGCGTCGACCAGCAGCGACTTGTTCGGCCCCGCGGAGAACCGCGCGTTCGGAAAGAGGACGCGGAGCTTCGGGATCAGTGACGTCACGCCGACCGACTTGACCGAAATCGCCGTCGTCGACGCCTGCGTCGGATTGCGGACGTCGAGTTGCTGCACGATGCTGCGCATTTGAGCGATCTGGTCCGGCGAAGCAAATGCGATGACCGAATTCGACGCGTGGTCCACGACGAGGCGAGCCGTCGGGTACAAGGTCCGCAAAATCTTCGCGATCCGGTCGGCGCTGCCGTTCTGGACGGGAAACACGCCCGGCGTTTGAGCGGTCGCGGCAGCGAAAACCGGCTGCTGCGCGGAGGATCCGGGGAACGCCCCAACCGCTACGCTGCCGACGGCCAAGACGGCCGCTACCGTACGGATACAGGCGGATCTCATACGAAGCTCCTTTCCGGCGAAGGCCGCCGCCCCTCCCCGACGCTCGAACTCTTAACGATATTAAGTGGTGAACCGACCGTTAATTCTTTACAAAGAGAACCGCGAACGACGCGTTGAGGCGGTCGCGCGCCGGCTCCGGCAAATGCGCCGTAAGCCGCTCGACGCCGCGTACGAGCGATGCCGGGAGGAAGCGCAGGGCCAATCCCGTCCTCACGTGGCCGTTCGTGAGCACGTTGTTCAGCAGGCGGACCTCTTCGACGCGCAGGCCGGCGCCGCGCGCCAGCCCTTCGATCTCGTCCCGGTGAAGCAGAAAGATGTGGTCGCCCGCGTTCGGCCCGAACTGCACCGCCTCGTAAAGCGACGGATCCGCGCAGTCCGAGAACTTCGGAAGGTTGAAGCGAACGTAGCGGCCGTTCGGCGTCGTCAGCACGATGGCGCCGCCGGGCCGCACGAAATGCGCGATTTTCGCGAGGAACCGATCCGGGTGCGCGACGTGTTCGATCACCTCGGCCACGACGACCACGTCGAATTCCGCTTCGAACCCGAGTTCGAACACGTCTCCGGGCGCATAGTCGATATCGCCCCGCTCGTACTTGAGCTTGACGTAATCGACCAGATCCGCGCGAATGTCGTTCCAGGTGACCCGATAGCCCGCTTCGGCGAGCGCCAGGGAATAATTCCCCTGGGCGGCCGCGACGTCGAGAATGCGAGCACCGGGTCGAGCGATACGCGCGATCAAATCGAACACCGCCGCGCGGCGATTGGCGTAGGCGTACGCGTAACCGCGCCACGCCGTCTGCCCGAAGACCTCCAAAAGGTCGTAGGGATAGCTCGTCTTCCAACTTTCGGGCCAGCTCTCGGAATACGTCGTCGCTCGCATGCTGATCGCTGGTGAGTATACGCCTTCGGGGGCTGCGATTCCGCAAATGCCGGTGGGCGTTTGGTCCCGGGACTCTTCACCCCGTGCCGGGAGCGGATGGCGCTGTCGGCGCGCGCGCTCTCGGCGTCATAATATCCTCGATGGGGTCGATGCTGGATTTGGACCGTGCGGTGCGTTTCATCGTGGAACGCGGAGCCGCGGGGCCCGAGCACAACAGCCGCATCACGTTGCTCGAGCACGTGCTCGGAACCTACCGCGTTCTCGAACGCTGGGGATTCGACGGCGACGTGCTCGCCGCGGGGCTCTTTCACTCGGTCTACAGCACGCAAAATTTTCCGATCGCGCTCGCGTCCTACGACGAACGGGCGGCGGTGCGTGAGGTCGCAGGCGACGGCGGGGAACGTCTCGCGTTCCTCTTCTGCGTAAAGGAATCGGCGTCGCTGTTCGAACTCGCCGAACGCGTCGTAACCGGCGCAACGTCCGCATTCCGCTTGCGGGATTGGCGAGGCGCGGAAGCGCACGCCGTAACGGAGCGCGAGATCGTCGCGCTCTTCAACGTCGTTGCGGCAAACGCGGTCGAGCAAATTCCGCGCGACGATGCAACGTTCCGGCGCGACCTGCCCGGACTGATGCGCGCGTCGCGTCTGCTCGCGAAGGGGGCACTCGCGTCGCGACCGTTTGCGACCGCCGTGCCGGCGTGATTACGTCGTATACGATCCGGTGCTGCGGCTGCGGCGCGACGTATGCGGACGACGGCGAGTTGTTGGCGTGCGCGAACGGCTGCACGGCGCTCTTGGTCTCGGAGTTCGACGAGCGGCGTTTTCGGCCGGACGCCGGCGTAGACGGAACGTTTCGCTATCACCGCTGGCTGCCGGTGCGCCGCCGCTTCGCCGATACGGGCAGGGTCGCGGTGTTTCGGGCCGATGCCTGGGGTGCCGCATACGGGCTCTCCGAGCTTTGGTTCGCGTTTAGCGGCTTTTGGCCCGAGCGCGGCGCGTCGCTCGAAACGGCGACGTTCAAAGAACTCGAAGCGTACGCGGTCCTCGGACGCCTGCCCGACGGCGAAGACCGGACGCTCGTCGTCGCTTCGGCGGGCAACACGGCGGCGGCGTTCGCGCGCGTCTGTTCGAAATACGGCAGGCGCTGCGCGATCGTCGTGCCGTCGACGGCATTGCCGAAATTGCGCTTCGCCGAGCCGCTCGCGCCCTGCGTCACGATCGTGGAAATCGACGGAACCTACGATCACGCGATCGTCTTCGCGCGTACGCTCGCGGCGCTGCCCGGGTTCGTGCTCGAAGGCGGCGTACGCAACGTCGCGCGGCGCGACGGCATGGGAACCGTCATGCTCGCAGCGGCCGAACGGATCGGGCGATTACCGGATGCGTACGTCCAAGCCGTCGGCAGCGGCGCGGGCGCACTCGCAGCGAACGAAGCGGCGCGGCGTCTCGTGCGCGACGGACGGTTCGGCACGACGCTGCCGCGCTTGCTGCTCAGTCAAAACCGGCCGTTTACGCCGATGGTCGATAGTTGGGCGGATCGCAGCGCGACGTTACGACCCCTCGATGCCGCCGTTGCGCGCGAACGGATCGCAGCGATCGGCGCGCAGGTTCTCTCGAACCAAACGCCGCCGTACGCCGTACCCGGCGGCGTTCGCGAGGCGCTCGACGCCACGAACGGCGAGATGTTCGGCATCGACAACGAACACGCGAGCGAATGCGCGGATCGCTTCCTTCGGGTCGAAGGCATCGATCTCGAACCGGCGGCAGCGGTCGCGCTCGCGAGCCTGCCCGCCGTTGCGTCCCAGCTCGACGATCGCGACCGCTGCGTGCTCCTGCACCTCACCGGGGGCGGCTGGGAGAGATTCCGCGCGCCGCGCGCCGCCTACGAAGCGCGGCCCGCCGCTCGCGTCAGCGCACGCGAGATCGAGTCGCCGGACGCCCTCGAGCGCGTTCGCACGGCCCTCGAACGCCGGCCAGCGATCGCGTGAGGCAATCCGCGGGCGACCGCGTCGCGCTCGCGGCGCTTTGCGCCCCGCACATCGTCATCGCGGAATCGCTCGCCGGCGGGAGCCCCGAAGCCTTCGAACGGCTTTCCGCACGCGTCTCCTACGACCCGTCGTTCGCGAAGGACCGGGCCGGCCTCATCGCTGCCGTTCGCGACGCCGCGGTGCTCGTCGTCCGTAATGAGGTCCGCGTCGACCGCGCGCTGATCGATGCGGCGCCGCAGCTGATCGCGCTCGGCCGCCTCGGCACGGGGCTCGATAACATCGACGTCGCCTACGCGCGGTCGCGCGGCATCACGATCGTCGACGCGGCCGACGCGAACGCGAACGCGGTCGCCGAATACGTCCTCGCCGTCCTGCTCGCGATCGAACGCAATCTCGCCGGATTCGACCGCGCGGTCCGCGACGGCGGCTGGCCGCGTTTCGCGCATACGACGGGCGAACTCGCGGGCAAAACGCTCGGAATCGCGGGTCTGGGCCGCTGCGGCGCGCGCGTCGCGCGCACCGGCGTCGCACTCGGCATGCACGTGCTCGGCCTCCGGCGGACGCCCGGACTGCCGGGCGATTTACTTCACAGCGGCGTCGAACGGGTGGCGAAAGACGAGTTGCTCGGACGGGCGCAGTATCTCGTGCTGCTCCTTCCACCGCTGCCCGCGGGCGAGCCGTTCCTGGACGCGGCGGCCTTCGCGCGCATGCGCGCGGACGCGGTGCTCGTCAACGCGGGACGCGGTTCGCTCGTCGACGAGCGCGCGCTCCTCGACGCACTCGACGCGACGCGTTTGCGCGCGGCGGTCCTGGACACGCGACACTCGGAGCCGCCGGCCGCCGGCGACGCGCTGGTCGCGCATCCGCTCGTGCTCAATACGCCGCACGTCGCCGGACTCACGAGCGAAGCACAGGCGCGCGTCACCGCGATCGTCGCGCGCGGAATCGAAAACGTGCTTAATCGCTTACCGAGTTAAGGGGCCCAATCGCGCCGCAGGCCCCGTTCCTTAAATTTTGCTATGAAGCGAACGCTCGCTGCAGGCCGTTCGTAGCCACTCCTGCGAACTGCCTCTGTCTACCCGACCTCACTGCGCGGCCAAGCGGCAACGGACATTTTTGGCAGTAACGTCCCTTCCCACGCTTCGTACACGACCTTCCGCATGCGATCGATGAATCGCTCGCGGGAAAACTGCAACGCGTGTTCGCGCAACGCGCGCGGATCGAAGGACATGCGTTCGAATCGCTCGATTCCCGCGACGAAACCGGGCAAGGTTTGCTCGCGGACGAGGACCCCCGTCACGCCGTCGATGACGGTGTCGAGCGCACCGCCCGCCCCGTACGCGATCACGGGCCGGCCGCACGCATTGACCTCCAGCGGCGTCATCCCGAAATCTTCGAATTGCGGGAAGAGCAGGGCTTTCGCGCCGCGCATCAGATCGCGCAGTTCCGTATCGGAAACGTGGCCGAGCAGTTCGACGTTGGGCGGAGCGTCGCGCACGGCGTGACGGCCGCCCACGATCTTGAGAGGCACGCCGAGCACGGCGGCGGCGGCGATGGCGATGTCGATCCGCTTGTACGGAACGGGTCGCGACGCCACGAGAAAATAGTCTCCGACGGTACCGCCCGGCGTGAAGAGTCCCGTCTCGATCGGCGGCGGAACGATTTCGCTTTCCCGCCGATAATAGGTCGCGATGCGCTTGCTCGTGGTCGTGCTGTTTGCGACGTACCGCTGTACGCGCGCCGAGGTCGCGGCGTCCCACGTGCGGAGATGCGAAAAGAGCGCGGCCCCGAGCGGCCGTGCCGCGCGCGGCAAGGTCGCGAGTTCGGCCGCCGGACGCTCCCACAGCGCGCGCATCGGCGTGTGGCAATAACAGACGTGCAATTGATCGGACCGCGTGAGCACGCCCTTCGCGACCGTATGGTGCGAGGAAACGATGATGTCGAACGTCGAGACGTCGATCGATTCGATCGCGTAACGAAAAAGGGGCAGGAACAAACGGTGCCGCCGGTTCGCCTTCGGGACTTCGTTCAGCCACGTCGGTATCACGCGCGACGCGAGGCTCGCCGGCCCCGTCTCCGCCGAGAACAGCAGCGCGTGCACGGGCGCGTCCGGGAATGCTTCCGCGAGCACCTCGACCGTGCGCTCCGCGCCGCCGCGCTGCACGAGCGGATCCGAGACGATGGCGATGCGGGGCGGGCGGCTCATGCGGGGTGTCGTTCCCGAAACCGCGGACGATGCCATGCCGTCGCGCTCGGCCCGCGCGCTTCATAATGCTATGTGTTTGCTATTCGACCCGACGGAGCTCGTACTGATGTTTCGCTCGACCTCACGGAGCCTGGTAAAGCAATCCTTCGCGCTCGTGGCGGCGGCGCTGGTCGCCGGTTGCAGCGGCGGCGGTGGCGGAGGTTCCACGCCGGGGCCGACCCCGACGCCGCCGCCGCCGCTGACCCCGCAAACGGCGCACAGCGCGGACGGATTCGTTGATTCGATCGGGATCAACACGCACCTCGGAGCGATCGGGTCGCCGTACGCGCAAGGCGCCTTCGGCACGATCGAAACGCTCCTGGTCTCCCTCGGCGTGCGCCACGTGCGCGACTCCGCGTACACCGCCGGGTCGAATGCGAGCATCTGCAGCTACGAGAACGGTCTCGCGTCGAAGGGCATCAAGTTCACGTTCGAGACGGCGGTCACATTCGGCGCGCCGGACATCCTCGGTTGGGCCGCCTGCTCGGGGCCCGCGCTCGAGATTTTCGAATCCGCTAACGAGTACGACATCAACCATCCCCAGTCGCAAAACGCGACTTGGCCCGCCGTGCTCCGCACGTATCAGCAACTGCTCTATACGACGGTCAAAGGGAACGCCTCGACGGCATCGATTCCGGTGCTCGCTCCCGCGCTCACGACCGGGGGCGCCTACACCGACCTCGGTAACGTGCAGAGCTACGCCGATTACGGCAACATCCACGAGGGTTTCGACGGGTTCTACCCGGGCACGCCGGGTTATGGATCCGGCGGGTACGGCAGCATTCCGTACGAGATCGCGCAAGCGAAGCCCGAAGCGCCGAACGAGCTATTCTACGTGACCGAAGCCGCCTATTCGACCGCTCACGTCACGAACGGCGGCGACCTCGCGTCGCAAGAGAAGTACGTCCCGCGCCTGCTCCTGGACAACTTCAACGCGGGTCTTCCGCGGACGTATTTTTACGAACTGCTCGACGAGCCGAACGACGGCTCGATTCCGCCGGACCTCGCCGACGGACTGTGCACGGTCAACCTCGCCCCCAAGCCGTCGTACACCGCGTTGCAAAGTTTGATCGCGCTACTGGCCGACCCGGGTGCCACGTTCACGCCGGGCGCCCTCGCCTATGGTATCTCCGGCGCGTCGAGCGACGTCCGCGAGACGCTCTTGCAGAAGCGCAGCGGCGACTTTTATCTCGCGATCTGGCGCGAGGCATCCGATTTCGATCCGAACGCCCTCACCGATACGCCGGTCACGCCGGAAAACGTCACCCTCCTGTTGGCGAAGGCGCCGGCGGCGGCGAGCGTCTACGCCTACAATTCCGGTGAAAGCTTCGTCAAGACGACGGTGACGCCGGCGACCACGATCCCGATAACCGTGACCGATCAAGTGTCCGTGGTCGACCTCTCCGGATTGTAAACGCGCGAGCCGAGTAAGCCGGGTCACGACCTTTCCTTTGGTTACGCAGGCGCGAAGGAACGGCCGATGACGAGCATAGGGCGAGCCTCCATCGGCTTGCCCGTCTCCCCCCGGTCAAGAGAGGCTCAAATTCGGTGCGGTTATCGGCCAGCAGTGTCGTCTTCGCGGTCGTCCCCTTAGCGCTCACACTCACAAACTGCGCGGGCGGCGTGCATTCCATGCCCGCAACGCTGAGCGATACCGCCGTGATGAGAAAAGCGTCGCTCGCAGCCCAAATGCCCCGGCCGGCGGGCGCCTTCGTCGATTCGATCGGCGTCAACATCCATCTCGCCGAGGCGGTACCGTACGGCAACAATTTCTCGACGCTGCTCTCGCAAATGCAGGCGCTGGGCGTCCATCACGTCCGCGACGGCATGAACGTCGGACAAACGTATCTTTGCTCCGACGCGAAGCAGCTCGCGGCGAAGGGCATCCACTTCGACTACATCACCGAGATCACGAGCCAGCCGGCCGATTACGCGACGTGGGCGTCGTGCGTCGGCAATGCGATCGAAGCATTCGAAAGTCCCAACGAGTACGATATGACCCATCCGCAGAGCGATTCGACTTGGCCGTCGACGCTCGACGCGTATCAGAAACAGTTCTACGCGTCCGTCAAAGGAAATGCGAGCACGTCGGCGTTACCCGTCATCGGCCCCTCACTGACCTCATCGTCGGCCTATGCGTCCGTCGGCGACCTCTCCGCATACGAAGACTTCGGCAACATGCACGACTATTTCGACGGGCGCAATCCGGAGACGCCGGGTTGGGGCGGCGGCGGTTACGGCAGCCTCGGCTTCAATATCGCGACGGCGCAGCAGGCATCCGAGTCGAAGCCGATCGACGCGACCGAGACGGGGTTCGCGATCTCGAGCGCGACGAATCCCGAAGCCCCGTTCGTCACCAATTGGACGGGCGGAGTCTACACTCCGCGTATGCTGTTCGAACAATTCAATGCCGGCGTACCCCGGACGTGGTGCTATGAGCTTTACGACGACGGCAGTGCCCCGTTCAACACGTATGGCCTCATCAACGGGACCACGCTGCAGCCCAGGTGGAGCTACTGGGCGCTCAAGAATCTCCTGACCGTCGTCAACGACAGCGCGCTCACGCTTCCGAACGCGACCCCGCTGAGCTGGAGTTTGAACGGAGCGACGTCCAACGTCAACCAGACGCTGCTCGAGAAGGCCGACGGCACGTACTTCATCGTGCTGTGGATCGACCTGCCGAGCAACGATCCCACCACGGGGCTGCCGGACACGATACCGCCTCAGGCCGTGACGGTCGGCTTGGCCCAGACGCCGAAAGCGGCAACCGCGTACACGTACGACGCGCGGATGAATTTCAACCCCGCGAAGATCGCGCCGAGCACGGCGATCAACCTGACACTCACCAACACGGTCACGGTCCTCAGTTTGTCATTCTGACGTTTCCGCGAGCGGCGATCCGGGGTATATTGAGCCCGTGCAAGCCACCCGGGTCGCCTTCATCGACCAAGTCGGAGAGACCGCGGGCGGCGCCGAGCGCACGCTCGCAACGTTCTTGCGTTTCGCGCCTCCCGATATCGAACCCATTGCCGTCCTATTCGAAGACGGCGCGTTTGCAAACGAGTTGCGCGCTCTCGGCATAACCGTGGAAGTGGTCGCATCCTCGCGCGCCGTGCGGAGCGCGACCCGCGAGGACGGGCTCCTGCGCTCGGCGCTGCGCGCGCCGCTGATGATCTGGAACGTGGCGCGCATCTTGCGCAAACACCGCCCGCATCTGGCCTACACGAATTCGATGAAGGCGCACCTGATCGGATCGCTCGCGGCGAAGCTGACGCGCACGAAATGCGTGATCCATTTCCACGATCTCTTTTCCGGCGCGCCGCTGCGCGCTCTGCAAACGGTTTCGCGGCTGACGTCGAGCGCCCGGATCGCATGTTCCGAGCTCGTCGCGACGGCGATGAACGTGGGCGCCACGCGCGTCATCTACGGCCCGGTCGAAGTCGACGCGTACGGCGCGCTCGACGATCGCCGCACGGCGCGGCGCAAACTCGGTATTCCGGACGACTTACCCGTCGTCGCCCTGATCGGCCGGATCAACCGCTGGAAGGGGCACGACCGGTTCGTTCGCATCGCGGCGCTCGTCAATGCCGTGCTCCCGGTTCGCTTCATCATCGTCGGCGCACCGATTTTTCGCGACGCCGATTTCGTCCCGGAACTCGAGGTGTTGATCGACCGGCTCGGCGTGCGCGACCGGGTCTCGTTTCATCCGTGGGTGACCGACGTGCGCGAGGTATACGCTGCGATCGACCTCAACGCCAATTGCTCCACCCGCGAACCGTTCGGACGGACGCTGATCGAAGCGGCGGCGGCAGGCGTGCCGACCGTCTGTTTCTCCGACAGCGGCGCGTCGGAAACGATTCACGACGGCGTGACCGGACGTTGCGTCGACCCCGGCGACGACGAGGGCTTCGCGCGCACGATCGTCGAGATGCTTGCAAACCGGCGGCGCCTGCCGGCGATCTCGCGCGCCGCGCGCGAAGGCGTGACGCGCTTCGACGCACCGCGAATCGCGGCGGAGATGGCCGACGTGATCCGCGCGGCCGCCTCTCCAGCGTAGATGGCGCGCTTCGTCTACCTCATCCTTTCGCACGCCGACGTCCCGCTGCTCGAACGTCTCGTCGGGCTGATCCGGCGCACGAGCCCGGAAAGTCTCGTGCTCGTGCACCACGACGCATCGAAGACCGCGCTTCCACGCGATTTCTGCGCCGGGGATGCGCGGGTGGTGCTCCTCGCCCCGTCGCTTGCGGGCGAATGGGGCAGCTTCGCACTCGTCGAGATGGTGCGGCTCGGGTTACGCTATCTGCGGGAAGCCGCGGTGGCGTACGACTACGTGACGTTGCTCTCGGGAGCCGACTATCCGATTCGGCCGTTGCGCGAATTCGAGGCGGCGCTGGTCGCTTCGCGCGACGGCATGATGGGCATCGAGGCCACGCCGCCGGGCATTCTCAACCGCTACGATTATGCGTGGTACCGGCTGCCGCGCCGGATGGAGAACGGTGTCGCGCACCGTATCGTCGGTCGCCTCGGCGGCCTCAATCGCAAGCAGCCGTATCTGCGGTTTCAATCGGGCCGCGTGGGCTGCCGCATCGGCGTGCGACCCCGCGCGAGCCCGCTCGACGGGATGCGGATTTACAAAGGCTCGCAATGGTGGGCGCTGAGTTCGCGTGCGGTCGCCGCGCTCGACGCGTTCGTCGCGGAGCGGCCGGCGTACGTCGACTGGTTTCGCCGGCGCACGCTGATTCCGGACGAAGCATTCTTTCATACGATCGTGTTCAACGCGCGCGAATTGGACGTCGTGCGTGACGACGGCCGTTACATTCGCTGGACGCGCCCGGAGTCGGGCAGTCCGGACCTGCTCGCCCTGCCCGATCTACCGGCGCTACGCGCGAGCGGCAAATTCTTCGCCCGTAAACTCGCAAGCGACGCAAGCGCCGGCCTCCTCGACGCCCTCGATAACGACGACAAAACGAATCGAGACGGCAAACCCCGTCACCCTGAGCCTGTCGAAGGGCGCGTAACGGCAGCTTCGCAAACCGTGGTCGCTGCCGTCCACCCTTCGACAAGCTCAGGGTGACAGGGGGGGTTCGAGGGTGGTGATTTCCGGGGTCCAGGCTTCGATGAAGGCGGCGAGTTTGCCGTATGAATTGTCGAGCACGTGATGGGGGATGCCCAGGAGCAGGGCGAGGATGTGCGCGTGCAGGCGGTCCGCGATGATGTAGCGTCCGGACGAGAGAAGGTCGAGTCCCCGCCGGACGCGGGTGTCCGCGAGCCTCTCGTAGAGATGTTCGCGCTGGACGAGCGGATCGTACCAGCGCAGGCCGCGCGCGACCGCGCCGAAGGCGGAACGGAGCTTCATCGCCGGCCGAAAGGTAGGGCTCTCTGCCGGCCAATCGGCGCGGAGCACGCTTCGTGCCGGCGTGAGATCGTGCCGCGGGATGCGCGCGGTGCTCTCGCGATCCGTGCGCAGCAGCAGCAGCAGATCATTTTGCGCAGGCCGCGTGCGGCGCAGCGGTCCGAGACAAAACGCCATGTCCGGGCAGAGCACGACCGTGCACGCGAACGCGGACGTTGCGGTCTCGTAACTGCGGCGGTCGCGCGCGAGCAACACGAAGTTTCCGTGCCGCTCGATCGCATCCGCCGCCGCGGCGAGCGTTTCGGGACGTTCGAAGTGGAGCGTCTGCGGCAGCTGAACGATTTGACGGCCCGGGAAGCGCGCCAGCACCGCTTCCCGGAACGTCTGGTACCACGGCCAGATGTCGCCGAAGTTCCCGCCGCCGTGCAGAAAGATCGGTCCCTGCGGGCAGCGCCGCTCCAGTTCGTCGAAATCCGGACGATCGTACGTGCAGACATACGCGGGCGCGCGCAGCGCGCGAGCGCGAAAGTACGCGAGGGTTCCGAGCCAGATCGCGCTATCGCCGATGTTGTCGTGATTGGGAAAGTCGAGCAACGCATAGGGGATGCCCGGTCGCACGTACGGATCGAGAACCGAGCCGATCGTCGACTTCAAGCGCTCGATGACGGCGAGCTCCGTCGCGCGGTCCGCGAGGTGCATTCCGCGGTGAGGCCGCGATCCGTTCTCGCTGCGTGCGATCACTCCGGCCTCATCCGAGCCGCAGCCGTAAAGACCGCCGCAAGCTCCGCGCTCGTGCGCCTGACGTCGTAGTCCTCTTCGACGCGCCGGCGGGCGCGCGCGCCGAACGCACGCCGAAGGCCGGCATCGCGCACGAGCGTCGTCAGGCGATCCGCGAAGAGCGCCTCATCGTCGCGCGCGACGACGAACCCCGTGCGGCCGTCCGCGACGACCTCGGCAGCCGATCCCACCCGGGTCGTCACGATCGGCAACTCCGCCGCCATCGCTTCGAAAAAGACGTTGGGCGACTGGTCGCGCCGCGTCGGCATCGCGAAGAGGTCCGCCGCCGCATAGAGGCGCGTCCATTCGGGCGAAAATGCCTCGACGCGTTCGTGCAACACGATGCGCGGATGCGACGGAAGCGCGGCCGCCCGCGTGACGAGATGCAACTCCACCGCCGGGTCGTCGGCAAAGCGTTCCAGAAACGTCCGCACCAAGAGCGGACCGCCCTTGCGTTCGAACTCGCCGCCGACGAAGAGGATGCGCGTCGTTCCGTCGGCGAGCGCGGCGCGCGTGCGCGCGATGTCCGCGAAGCGTTCGAGCTCGACGCCGGCCGGAATGACGCGAACCTTGCGCGCGTCGATGCGATGCCGCTCCACGATCGAGCGCGCGGCCCACGCGGAAAACGCCACGACGGCGGCGGCCCGCGAAAATGCGAGGTGCTCGAGCGCGTGGTTCGCGGCGAAGGTCCAGCGGTACGGTTCGTCGAGCTGCTGCTCGGCCATCTGATACGACGTGCCGTCCGCAGAGATCACGGTCGGAATCCGCCGCATGACGTCGAGCGAAAGAAAGGAGATCGCCTGCGAGTGCAGGTGCAGCACGTCGGGACGCTGCGTTCGCAGGATCCGGCCGAGCGTGCGCCGCGCCCAGTACGACGTGCCGAGTTCGTAACGGAGCGGAAAGAAATCCAAATTACGGCGCCGTACGAACGGCGTTTCGATCATTTTATGAGACCAGCGGCGGAGTTGCCGTTCGAAAGCGCCGTCGCGGTGCGCGGCCTCTTCTTCGTCGCTCCAGTGCAACTCGAAATTGAAAGGCTCGGGGTGACAAGGCGTGGGCCGGTCCGAATCGGCGAACGCGGCGCGCAAGAGTTCGCCGTACGTGCGATGCCCGAGCAGCGGCGTGACGATGGAGAGGACGCTGGTCGTTATCGCCCGATCCTCGCGCGACGCCGCCGAGCGAGCGAGTTGCTGCATCACGTATGCGCGATCTCGACGAACACCACCCGGTCGCGCACCGCCACGGGCAGCGCTCCCGCCCGTGGCACGGTGCTCGCCGCGAGCGCGTCATCGTCGCCGTATGCGAACACGCGCTTCGCCTGCCAGCCCTCGCCGAGCGTCAGCGTCACCTTACGGGTTGCAACCGGAAGCGGCAATTGCGTCTTGGGTTCCACGCTCGGGGCCTCTTGCCAGATCGCAAGATAGCAACGGCCGTCGCGCTTTTCGAAGAGTTCGTGACGGATGCCGGCCGCATCGCCGCCGAGTTCGAGCGGAACGCGCGCGAGCGACGCCGGGGACGCGTCGTCCGCTAGGAGCGCGATCATGGAGGCGAGCGCGGTGAAGGCGGGCTTCGGTTGCAGGTTGCCGTCGAGCAGGCCGTTCGTTCCGAACGGCGCCCCGCCTTCGTCGATCAATTCGTATTCGTCCGTGCGTACGACGCCGGCCGCAAACTGGTCGAGGAACATGCGCGGAACGTACGCGGCCTCGACGGCTTCCGGCACGTTGCCCGGAGCGTTGCCGGTCGCGTAACCCGTCTCCGTCGCCGCGATCGGTTTCGCTTTCGAGACGGCCTGCGCGGCGTCGATGTTGTACGCGATGCTGCCGTAGCCGCCGGCGCCCCAGCCGGGCGTTCCCGGTTCGTGGCCCGCGAAGTAATCGTGCATGTTTCCGAAGTCGAGATATGCCGAGAGATCTCCGACCGTCGCGAACGCGGCCTTCGATGTGAGCGACGGACCGATCACCGGGAGCTTCGCGAGCGCGGGCGTCTCCTTCACCCACGCGTAGAGCGATTTCTGGAACGTGCGCAGCGTGTCGGCCCAGTGCGCGTCGCTGCCGGGATGGCTGATGTCGTATTCGTTCGGGGCTTCGTACGCTTCGATCGCGGGACCGACGCACGCCGCCCAGGTGCGCAAATCGGCCGCCGTTCGCGCGGGCTGCGTCACGAACGTGAAGCGGATCCCGTGCGCGGCGAGCTCGCGCGCTTCGTCGCACACGCGCTGCTGACCGAGCACCACGCCGTCGCGCACGTGCCGGATCCCCGAGCGTTCCAAGAGCGCCGCGACCTCGGGAAAGCGCTTCCCATAGGGCGTATCCCAATACGAAAGATGGACGTTCACGCCGATCGAGTCGACGAATTGCGCCGCGCTCCGGACGCTTTCGAGCTGCAGCGCGCTTGCCACGAGCGTTGCGTAGAACATCGGTTACGCCACCTCGCGGTACAGAGCGCCGACGCGCGCGGCGATCGCGGGCCACGCGAAACGAGCCGCATAGGCGATGCACGCCTCGCGGCTCGGCAGCCGCGTCGGCCCGCGAAACGCCGCGATCAGGCCGGCCGCGATCTCGGCCGGAGACGAACTCTGCAGGACGAGCGCCGGATCGAGGTCGCGCACGACTTCCGGCAATCCGCCGATCGGCGTGACGAGCGCGGGCGTGCCGCAGGCGAGCGACTCGATCACGGAAAGCCCGAAACCTTCCCACGCGATCGAGGGCACGATCGTGACGTCCGCCGCCGCGTACAAGAGCGGCAGGTCGGCGTCGCTCACGTGGCCCAAAAACCGCACGGCGTCGCCGAGTCCGAGCGCCTGTGCGCGCGCGCGGAGCGGCTCCGCAAGCGAACCCGTGCCCGTGATCGCGCACACGGCGCCGGGCACCGCGCGCACGACGTCCGCCATCGCTTCGACGAGCCCGCCCACGCCTTTGGTCGGCTCCAAGCGGCGCGTCGCGAGTGCGAGCGGACGATCCGCCGGAAGGCCGAGCCGGCGGCGCGCTTCCTCGCGCGAACCGATGCCCGAAAAGCGCGCCAGATCCACGCCGCCCGGAATCACGCGAATCCGCGCGGCCGGCACGCCGTATTCGCGCGACAACACGTCGCCGAACGATTGCGAAAGCACGACGAATCGCGCGGCGCGCCGGTAGACGAGCTGTTCTTGCGCCTTGCGGATGAGAAAGCCGGCCGCACCGAGTCCCTCGGAGCGGCCTTCGAGCGCCCACGGCCCGTGAAAATGGACGACGAGCGGGCGCCGCCCGATCTTATCGAGCGCGTAGAACGTGTGCGGCGCGCCGTGCGAGACGACCAGCCGCGCGTCGCCGAGCAAACGCGCCATCGTCTTGCGTGCGCAGACCCAGCGCCGCAGCCGGCTCGATCCTTCAGGAGCGAAGCTTTCCACGCCCGCAACCGGCGCGTCGAGCGCAGCGGGCTCGCCGATCACCATACCGCGCACGGAGATGCCGACGGCCGGCAGCGCGCGCATCAGATCGAGAAAATAGCGGTCCGTTCCGGAGAGATGGAGGCGCGATGCGGTCATGCCCACCTGCATCGTGGAAAGGGGGCGCTCCACGTCAGGCGACCTCACGGTAGACCTCGCCCACGCGCCGCGCGATCCGCTCCCACGAGAAGCGGCGAGCGTACGCGAGACAGGCATCGGCTTGCGGAAGCGGACGCGTGCCGAGCAACGCCTCCGTAAGGCCCGCCGCGATATCCGCCGTTGCCGCGCTCGCGAACACGAGCGCGGGTTCGAGGTCGGCGACCGCTTCCGGCAAACCGCCGACGGGCGTCACCGTCGCGGGCGTCCCCGCCGCGAGCGACTCCAAACAGACGAGCCCGAACCCTTCCCACGCCACCGACGGCACGACCGAAAGATCGGCGGCCCGATACGAGAGCGCCAAACGGCGGTCGTCGACTTTTCCGGCGAACGCCACGTTTCGTTCGATCCCAAGTGCGCGGACGCGTTCGCCCAGCGCCTCGCGCAGCGTCCCGTTGCCCGCGAGCACGAGCAGTGCGTCGGGCACGCGTGCGGCGACGAGCGCCATCGCGTCGATCAGGCGATCCAACCCCTTGGTCGGTTCGAGGCGGCGCACGCAGAAGACGATCGGCCGCTGCTGCGAGAGCCCGAGTTCCGCGCGCGCGTCGCGCCGCGATTCGGGCACGTTGAACCGCGCGAGATCGACGCCGCCCGGAATCACGCGGATCTTCGCGGGCGGCACGCGATATTCGCGTTCGAGTACGTCGCCGAACGAACGCGAGAGCACGACGATCCGCTCCGCGCGCCCATACACCGCGCGTTCCTGAACGAGGCGTAGCGCGATGCGACCTGCCGGCAGATGCGCGAACCGGCCTTCGAGCGCCCAGGGGCCGTGGAAGTGTTCGACCAGCGGCTTCGAGCGAATGATGTCCAGCACCGGAAAGGCGTGCGGCGCGAGGTGCGAGACGACCAGATCCGTTTCGGAAAAGAGCCGGCGAATCGTCTTGCGCAACCCCGACCAGCGCCGCAGCGCGCGGCTGCCCTCCGGCGCGAAGCTCGCGATGTCCGTGGCGCCGTCTTCCACATCCGATGCGTCGCCGAGCACCACGCCGCGCGCGCCCACGTCCGCCGCGCGCAGCGCGCGGACCAGATTGAAATAGTAGCGGTCGGAACCGGACGTCGCGTGCGGCGATGCGATCAAGCCGATCTGCAACGTCTCGAGCCGGCGATTCACGACGGCGTGCCCCGGCCGGGCAATCCGGCGGCGAAGCGCGTCGAGAGTTTGGTTGAAAGCTCGTTCCAGCGCGCCGTCAATTGCGGCCGGTCGTCGTGCCACACGCCGAAGAGCCACGTGAGCGCCCCGAACACCGCGAAGTACGCAAGCGAGATCGCGCCGAGCACGAGACATCCGACCGGACGGTGAGCGAAGAGCGCGAAGATCGCGGGCACGTGCAATACGTAGGCATAGGCGGAGCCCGCGAGCGCGCACGCGAGTGCGAGCCGGAGGGACGGCCAGCCGATCTCGAGCCACCACGGCGTCCGCCGTACGCGATGAAAGACCGCCGTGAAATAGATCGTGCCCACGAGCCAGCCGGCCGCCGTCGCCATCGCGACGCCGACGATCCCGTAAGCGCGCGCCAAGAACACGGTGCCGGCGAGATTTGCCACCGTGCCCACGACGACGTATTGCGCTTCGTAACGCGGGTGACCCATCGCGCGCAGGATCGTCGCGCCTACGCCGTTGAGGCCGCTGACGCCGTAGCCGATCGACAGCCAGAACACGATGTCCGCAACGAACGGATAGGGTCGCCCCAACCACACGCGGACCATCGGATCGATGCCCCCCGCGATGAAGCCGACCAGCGCGAGCGTGAGAAACATCTGGTAGCGGGTGCCCGAGGCGTACATGCGCCGTAGGGCGCGTTCGTCGCCGCGGGCGTCCGCCGACGCCGCCGCCGGCATCAGGGCGTTGAGGAGATACATCGGAATCGAGCGCGCGAAAAACGCGAGCTTGCTGCCGATCTCGTAGTAGCCCACGCTCGCGACGCTCACGATTCCCGCCGCGATGAAGCGTCCCACGTCGAGATTGAGGATCCCGAAGATCGCCGTCACCTGCGTCCACCCGCCGAACGCGAAGAGCCGGCCCACGACCGCCCGCTCGAAGCGCAGCGAGTCGTGCCAGATCGGGCCGAAGAGACGGCGCGCCGTGCGATACTGGAGCACGCCGCCCACCAGCGCCTGCGCGACCGAGCCGAGCACGATTCCCGCAAGCCCGAACCCGAGTTTGAGAAAGACGACCGTGGCGGCCGCATAGGCGAGGTACGCGATGAAGGCGTTGCGGCTTACGAGATCCATCCGCTGCATCGAGACGACCACCATGCCCGGCACGCCGGCCAGCAGCGTGACGACGAGCACGGCGAACATGGCGCGCAGCAGCGTGGCCGCGCTCGCGTACTGATCGGGCGGCATCTTGAACGCGTGCACGATCAGCGGCGCGAATACGAAGATGGGCAGCGCGAACGCGAGCCCGAGCAGTGCGTAGAACAGCAAGCCGAACGAGATCACTTGCCGCGCCCCGGCACGGTCGCCGCGCTCCACATAACCCGCGATGAACCGGACGAACGCGCCGCCGAGACCAAAATCGAGCAGCCCGAGATATCCCGCGAGCGAGCCGACCACCGCCCACAAGCCGTAACGCGAGATGCCGAGCGTGTTGATGATGAACGGCGTGAGCGAAAAGCCGATCACCATCGCACCCAAGCGGTTGCCGGCGCCCGACATCGCGTTGAGCACGATGCGGATCGCGCTCGCGGCGCGCGGAACCTCCGTCACGCGCGTGCGCCCGCGTGCGCGATCGCCCGGGCGTACGTCTCCTCGACGCGATCGATGACGCGGTCCCAGGCGTAGACGCGCTCGACGAGCCGGCGATTGTACGCGCCCATCGCGCGTTGCGTTTCCTGCGAACCCAAGATGCGCGCGAGCGCGGCCGCAAGCGCGACCGCATCGCCGACGGGAACCTTCTCCCCGCCCGCCGCGTCGACGATGAATTGCGGGCCGCCCGCATCCGTCACCACGACGGGCTTGCCGCACGCCATCGCTTCCAGGAGCGACATCCCGAACGGCTCGCCGTTCGACGGCGCGCAGAGCAGCGACGCCCCGCGAATGAGATCGGGCACGGACGCGCGATCGACGTTGCCGAGAAGCGTGACGTGCGCCGCCTCGGACATCGCGTTCACCGCGGCACGCACGTCGTGCAGCCGTCCGCCCGCGCCCCCGACGACGAGGCGCGCATCGGGAACGGAGGCCCGCACGATGCGAAAGGCGTCGAGGAGCGTATAGATTCCCTTGCGCCGTTCGGTGCCGCCGAGAAAGAGAATCGTTGGTACCGCGGACGCAGCGCCGGATGCGAGCGGCGAAAAACGTTTCGGATCGATCCCGTGCGGAATGTGCACGAGCTTCGCCGCGACTGCGGCGCGGTCGACGATCAAACCTTCCGCGGCGGGCGTGGTTACGATAATGGCAGCGGCCTGCCGCTGCTGCGCCCAGGCGACGGCGCGGCGTAGCCGCTCGCCGAACGGCATGCGAATCGAACCCATGATCGCGTGCGAATCCGCGTCGGCCGGCCACGCCCCGACGTAGGCGCCGAGTACGATGGGCACGCCGCTTCCGGCGAGCGCGAGGCTGATGCCCGCGAACACCGGATTCAACTGATGCGCGACGTCGAAGTGCCGCACGCGCCGCAAGCGCTCGTAGAGCCGCCGCACCGCGAGCATGTACGCTAGTCGCGCGCGCGACGACGCACCGCGCCGCATCGGCAGTTCGTGGAGATGTAACGACGGCGGCACGGGCCCGCGAATCGAGATGCCGGGAGCGGCGACGTGCACGTCGTGGCCGCGCGCCGCGAGCCGCGATACCACTTCGAAGGCCACGAGACCGTCGCCGTGCGCCGCATGATCGGTCAGCAGATCGGAGGCGTGCGGAACGAAGATGCGCATCGGGCGAAGGTGGGCCAATCTCCGTGACGGCGACGGAACGGACGCCACCTCGGGTGAGGCGGTCACGAAGAGAACGCGGCGCTTCGCCTGGAAGATGCCACCGTTTCGAGTGCGGGCGCGCCGCCCCGTCCGTAGATCAACGCGAGCGAGAGCCAATAGAAGAGCCCGCCGAGCTGCTCGTGATGGTCGGAGGAGACGTCGAGCAGAAAGAACGCCAGCTGGATCGCGACGCAGGCTGCGGCTACGCCCGCATCGTCGCGCAATCCCGCTTGGGAGAGCGCGCGCCAACGGCGGAACGCCAGCGTCAGCGTCGTGACGAGCGTCGCGAGATAACAGGCCGTGCCGAAATAGCCCATCTCCGTGAAACGCGCGATGAAGCCGTTGTCGAAGTCGACCGTCGAGCCCGCGTTGCCGAGTTTGGCCGCCGTCCCGATCACGCCGAGGCCTTCGCCCGTCGGCTGATCGACGGCCGTCGTGAGCGCATCGCCGAAATAGCGTTGACGTTCGCGATACGACGTATCGGACTGCAAGTCCGAGAGCGTGTCGAGGCGGCGCTGTAAATCGAGACCGGCGCGCGAGCTTCCGAGCAACGCCGGCGCGTTTGCGATGAAGAGGCCGGCCACGATCGCGAGTACCGCGACGACGGTGAGATTCCGCGCTTTGCCGGGGCTCAGCACGACGTAAGCCGCGGTGCCTACGAGCAGCGCGAGCCAATCCGCGCGCACGAGCGTGATCCCGAGCGCGCCGAGGCACAACGCGAGCTGCGCGAAACGCAGCGCGTTCGCCCCGCGCAGGCGCGGCAGATTGAGCAGAATCGCGACGATCAGGAAGTCGGCGAACGGTCCCGGGGCGTTGAGCGTGCTGAAGGGACGAAACAAGAACGGCGCGGGGATGCCGATGCTCACGAGCTTCGTGCGCTGCATCCACGCGAGATCCCACGGCGGCGGCGCGGCGAACTGATAGAACGCATACGCGGCGAGCGCGGTCGCGAGCCCGAGCATCGTCGCGGCAATTCGCCGGTACACGAGGCTCGCAGGCTCGTCGGACGCCGCGAGCCATAGCGCGAAAGCGAGCGGAATCGTGAACCCGACGAACGCGTACGTCGCCGAAACGTAGTTGCCCGCGGCAAGGCCGACCGCGTAGGCGTACAGGAAACCGCCGAGCCAGAGCCACGCGGCGTAAATAAGCCGGCGGTCGAGATATCTGCCGGACCCGTTGCCGAGCAACAGCAGATATGCCGCCGGCGCGAGCGCGACGAGCGGCAACACGCTGATCAGCGAGATCGACGAGAAACTCGTGCGCCAATCGACGATGCGCCGCAAGCCCGGCGCGAACGCCCATACGAAAAGCACCACGCACGCATAATTCGACCGCGACCGGATCCAGGTCATCGCGAGCGCCGGGAATCAGGCATATTCCAACGCGTCGGTCGTGAACCACGCGTACGTGCGACGCAACCCTTCGGCGAGCGGTACGCGCGCGGTCCAACCGAGCGATTCCGCCACCGTCGTCACGGGCCTGCGCCGCTGCGGATCTTCGGGCCGCGCGGGCTGCGCGACCGTTTGGAGTTCGACGCCCGCGACCCGCACGAACGCTTCCAGAATCTCTTCGACGCTGTGCTCTTCCGCATTGCCGAGGTTGACCGGTTGCAATCCCGGACTGGTCCACTCGGCTACCGCGAGCAATCCCGCGACCAGATCGTCGACGTACGTCATCGACCGCGTCTGCCGGCCCGACCCGTGGACTGCGAACGGCGTCTTATTGCGCGCCGCTTCCAGCAACGCGGGAACCAGACGTCCGTCGCCCACGTCCATGCGCGGTCCGTAACAATTGAAGATGCGCACGATGCGACCGTCCAAACCCCGTTCGCGGACCGCGACCGACATCGCGGCCTCGCCGAAACGTTTGCCTTCGTCGTAACAAGCACGCGGCCCGATCGGATTCACGTTGCCGAAATAGCTTTCGGGTTGCGGGTGAACGAGCGGATCGCCGTACACTTCGGACGTCGAGGTAAATACCATCTGCGCCCCGAGGTCGAGCGCCAGATCGATCAACGCCATCGTCCCGGTGCCGTTGACCGCGAGCGTGGCCCAGGGGTGCGCGCCGTACGCCTCGGGACTCGCGGGCGACGCGAGATGGAATATTTTCGTGACCGGACCGACGCCCGCGCGCGCGAGCCCGGCTGCGAGTTTTTCTTTCGAGACCGCCACGTCTTGATAGACGAACGTCGCGCGCCCGGACTCGAGCGCGAACTCGAGGTTCGAAAGCTTCCCCGTCGAGAGGTTGTCGAACACGACGACCTCTTCGCCCGCGTCGATGCACGCATCGACGAGGTGGCTGCCGACGAAACCGGCACCCCCGGTGATCATGACCGCCATCTAACTCGCGACCTCGACCTTTCGCGTCGCCAGGCGCGACGAGCCCTCATACTCCACGGGCACGATCGTCGTCGAACTGCTGCGAATCGCCGCCGCCGCGCGGCGCCCGCGCGTGGGAACCACGCCGATCGTCGTAACGCCGGATTCGTCGAGCAGGCGCACGAGCTCCCGATCGGCCGGGAGCGGCGAGCGTCCGAACCGGACCGAAATCAGCACGCCGTCCGCCGCCCGCGCGAATTGCAGGGCGCTTGCGGACCGCGGCACGGGATCCGCGGCGACGACGATCGCGCGATGCGTCTCGCGCATCTCGACGAGCATCGTTTCGATGTCGCGCGCCACGGGCCGTTCGCGCGTCGCCGGGGCGAGCGTCAGCACGTGCAGTTGCGCGAAGACCGGCGACTGGCGCATCACGCCGAGCGGGGTCAGCGTGCCGCGCGTGTTCTCCGCGATGCTCAGTTCGGCGTTTGCGCTGTGCTCGGATGCGCCGATCAGCAGCGTCTCTTCCCCGGACTCGGCGAACGCGCGCGCCAAGCCCGCCGCGACGTAGGCGGCGCCGTCGCCGCGATGCGCGGACGTGACCGCAAAGATCGACGGTCCCTCGTAGCGCCCTTCGAGCGTCACGCGCAGTATCCGAAAGCTTTCCTCGAGCTGATACATGCTGTTCTCCTAACCGACGGGGTTGAAAACGGGCTTGCCGTAGAGGTCTTCGATGCTGGTCGTGTTGCGCAGGCGCTTATCGGCGCCGTCGAGGACGAATGCGAGCGTGATCGCGAGCCAAATGAACGCCACCGCAAATGCGGCACCGAGCACGCCCGGGCGCCCGAGTAGCGCCGGCGGCGCGGAGGTCGCGCGGCCGATGACCACGACCGAGCCGATCGTCGCGGCCTGCGCGCGGTCCGCCATCGCGCGCGCGAGACGCGCGGAGAGCTGCCCGTAGGCATCGTCCTCGGCGGCGCGTTCGCGGCGCAGTTCCGCGATCTGCGTACCCTCTCCGCCGCTCGCCGCCAACTGTCCGTTGAGGCCGGCGAGCTGCTTCTTCACCGCCGCGAGTTGCGCGCGATCCGCACCGAGCGTCGCGTTCGCGCGATTCGCATCGAGCTGCGCGGTCACGTACGTCGCGCTCTGCGTCGGGTCGCGCACCTCTTCGGACTCGACGCGGGCCAGGCTCGCCCGCTCGCGATCGACCGTGTCTTGCAGACCCGCGATGCCGGCGTAGTTTTCGGTGTAGCCCGCTTTCATGTTGTTGAGCGTCGCGAGATCTTTGCCGTATTGGACCTTGAGCGCGACGAAAGACGGATCTTGCGTCGTGATCTCGTGGCCGGCGAGATGCCGCGTGAGCTGCGGACGTTTCGCGGAGGTCGCGGCGTTCGCGACGTCGCCGGCCACGGTGGCCGCCAAGAGCTGCTCCTGCGCTTCGAGGGCGACCAGTCGCGTATTGATCGCGGCCGTGCCCGTGTCCGGCGTGATGTAGTAGTTATCGCTCGTGAGATCCTGGATGCGTCGGTCGAGCGCTTGCAGCTGCGTCCGACGATCCGCCACTTGACTCGTGAGGTCGGCGATCAATTGGTCGTAACGCGTCGTCGAGATGGAGCGCGTGTACGCGGCCAGCTCGTCCGCGAGCAGGTTGGCGGCCCGAATCGCGCGATTCGGATCGCGATCGCTCACTTGAACCGGCAGAATGTTCGAGCCGAACAAACTCTTGGCTTTCACGTCGCCCGGTAACTTCTTGGCGTCGTCGGCCGAAAGATGTAACCGGCGTGCGACGCGATCGAGGATCATCGTACTTGTCGCGAGGTCTTCGAGATCGACGAGCCCGACGGCCGACGAAATCGGGTCCTTCTCGGGATCGAGCACCGATGTCGACTCCGACGACGCCGCGGCCGCCAGCAACGTCGATGTCGCGCTATATTTCCGCAAGTGCGGGAGGGCGACGATGTAGACCGCAAGACCCACGATGAGAACGGCGATGACGGCGACCCGTTGCCGTTGCAGCGTCTCCACTAATCGTTTTAGATTCATGTCGTCCTTTCAAAGCGCCCTTCGACAAGCTCAGGGTGACACGGCCCCGTTGGCCCCCGGGGCCGGCAGTCGCCGGTCCGGTCTCGGACTTGGGAGTTTCAGCTTACGGCGGCGAGGGTGTTGCTGCCGCCGCTGTTGGGCTTGCGGCCGACGCCGCGATAGATGAGGCCTACGTCGGCCATTGCGTCGGGGTCGAAGAGGTTGCGGCCGTCGACCATGACGCGCCGCCGCAAGCGGCTCGCGATCGCCCACGGCGGTACGTCGAGGAACTGCGGCCATTCGGTGAGGACGAGCAACGCATCGGCGCCGTCGATCGCGGCGAGTTCGTTCGGCGCGAGCACGCAGGGCGATCCCTCGTCGAGGGATCGAACCGACGGATCGTACGCGGTCAATTTCGCGCCGCGCCCGTGGAGATCGCCGATCATGCGCAAGGCCAGCGAATCGCGCACGTCGTCGGTGCCCGCTTTGAAAGCGAGACCCCAGATGCCGATGCGGGCGCCCGAGAGTCCGCCCAATTCGAATTCGAGGATGTCGACGATCCGTTTCGGCTGATTGGTATTCACGCGCAGGGTCGCCGAGAGCAGCTCGCGGCCGACGCCCTGCACGCCGGCCGTGTGGTGCAGGCTCATGACGTCCTTCTCGAAGCACGGCCCGCCGAAGCCGATGCCGGGCCGCAGGAACGCGGTACCGATCCGCTTGTCGTGACCGACGCCGGCGAGCACCGCGTGCGCGTCCGCGTCGACGGCATCGCACATGTTCGCGACCTCGTTCGCGAAGCTGACCTTGAGCGCGAGGAAGGCGTTCGAAAAGCCCTTGATCAGTTCGGCGTTCTTGTACGAGGTCACGAGAACGGGTTTCTCGAGCGCCGCGAGCAGCGCCGCGTAGCGTTCGCCCATCTCTTTGGTCGATGCGCCGACGACGATGCGATCGGGATCGAGAAAATCCGAGACGGCCGTCCCCTCACGTAGAAACTCCGGCGCGTAGACGAAATCGATGCCGGACTCGGCCGCGAGAACGTCGGTCGTGCCGGCCGGCACCGTCGAGCGCAGCACGACGACGCTGCCGGATTTCCGGACGCGTTCGACGGCGGCGACCGCCGCCTGCACGTGCGAGAGGTCGCTCGACCCGTCGTGACTCGCGGGCGTTCCGACGCAGAGAATGATGAAATCCGCGTTTGCCGCGGCCGTCGAGAGATCTTCGTGGAATGAGATCGATCCCGTCTCGAGATGGGCGCGCAGCGCTTCGTCGATGCCGGCTTCACGATACGGCGTCACGCCGCGCTGCAGATCGCGTATCCGCTCCGGGAGGATGTCGTAGCCGCGCACGCGATATCCCAGGGTCGCGAACCCGACGGCGCTCGCCATTCCGACGTAGCCGGTGCCGACGATGCAGATCGATGTGTCTTCCCGAATCACGTTGAGCTCCGAAATCCTAGTAGGCGCCTTGCGTTGTGAATAGTGCCGCGAACGTCCTTAGGAATATCCGTCCGTCGGTGAGCGTGGAAGCCGTCCGCACGTACTCGAGATCGATCTTCGTCGCCTCGGGCTCGTGCAGCGGAATCTGTTTGCGACACGCGACCTGCCACAAACCGGTGATGCCGGGCTTGCGGAGCAGGCGACAATATTGCCAGCGCTCGTAGCGCCCGACCAAAAAGGGCATTTCCGGCCGCGGGCCCACGACCGCCATGTCCCCTTTCACCACGTTGAGGAATTGCGGTAACTCGTCGATCGACGTCTTGCGTAGAAAACTGCCCACGCGCGTCACGCGCGTGTCGGAGCGTCCGGCCGGCGACGCCGCGTCGACGCAGACCTCGGTGCGCATGGTGCGCAGCTTGTAGATCGTGAAGAGTCGCCCGTAGCGCCCGACGCGACGCTGCTTGAAGAGGATCGGGCCGCGATCTTCGAGCCAGATCGCGAGCGCCGCTGCGCCGAGGACGGGGGCCGAGACCGCGAGCGCGACCGTGCCGACGGTAAGGTCGAACGCGCGCTGCCGGAGACGATAGCTCCATTCGTTACGGAACACGACGTCGGGGTCGCGCGCGATCACGTCGGCGAGTCGATCGCGTATCATCGGTAGAGCAAATATCCGACGCCCGTGAGGGCCGTGAGCGCCGTGAAGATCGTCTGTGCGTCGATCGTGCTGCCTTGCGGCACGAACACGACATCCCCGTCGGCGAGCATCGGATTGCTGCCGTCATGTCCCTTCTGAATGCTCTTGAGATTGTATTCCGTCTTCTGCCCGTCGTGCACGACTTGCACGGACTTCAGATTGGCGAAGCGGTCCGGACCGCCGGCGTAATAGATGGCGGCCACGAGCGACTGGTTCCCGCGCAAGAACGTTTCACCGGGTTTGACGACCGTCCCGAGCACGTCGACGCGCGGCGCGCGCGGTACGAAGAGCACGTCGCCGTTGTGGGCCGGTTCCGCGAACGTTACGCTTCCGAGGCTAACGGCTTGCGACGTACCGTCGCGCTCGAGCGAGATGGCCGTCTGCGTGGACGTGGGGTCGGTGCCCCCGACTTGATCGAGCGCGTGCGAGAGCGGATCGGTCGGATCCAGATACGCCATGCCGGGTTCGGGTACGTCGCCCATCACCTTCACCGCGATCGGCTTATCGGCGAGCTGGATCGTATCGTCCGGCAACAGAGCGGGCCCCGGGTCTCCGCTCGCTCGCAATGCGAGCACGTCGAAGGGCCCGAGTTCCTTCGCGTCACGCAGGATCGAGACGCGCTTGAAATCGATCGGGCCGTTGAAGAGGTCGAGCGGTCCGTTCGTGACCCGCTGCTGCGATTGAGCGCCGGTCCCGAGATCGTCGTGCGGGTTCATCGCGGATTCGGTGCGTTGCACGGGCGTGAGTTCCAATTGATCGACGACGCTCGTGAGCGTTTCGCCCGGCTCGTAGTGCAGCACGCCGCTCGGGCCGCCCGACACGAACACCGATTGACTCTGCTCCTGCAACTGCACGATGACCGCAGGTTTGCGCACGTACGCGACGAGCCGGTCGCGTATCCGATCGGCGAGTTCCGTCGGCTCGGACGAAGCGGCGCGAACCGTTCCCGCGACGGGCAGCGACACGTCGCCGGACGCATCGATCGTCGCGGGGCCGGAAAGCTCCGGATGATTGAGAACGGTTACGTCGATCTTGTCGCCCGGATGCAACGCCGCGAGAACGGGCGCGTCGGTAATACAGAGAACGGCTGTCAACAGCGCGGCCGAGGAAAGAAACTTTCCGTACTTCGTGGCCGTCGTAACGAGCGTTTGCATTATCGATCTCCGGGGGCCGTGCGCGTTGTGGACGAACTCGCCGTCAGATTAGAGCATATCCGCTTCATTGTCTAGGCCCGTCATCCGTAGCGTTAACGATGTCGCACCTCGCTCTTACCTAAGGTCGAAACGGCGAAGGTCGCGCGCGGGTTCGCATTCAAGCGCGGAAAATCGCTTCGAACCCGCGCGGCATTCTGCGAAACGAATGTTTCTCGAGCGCGCTCGATGCTACATCGACAAACCGAAAACGTTCTCGGCTTGACACACTGTGCGTATTCCACGATAGTCTCGGATCACACGGCAAATATGAGAATTCTCCAGATACTGGATCGTCTTGCGGGAAGCGCCGCGGGCGGCATGCAACTCGTTGCCGAAGCGACCTCGCGCGAACTCGCCGCACGCGGTCACTCCGTCACGCTCGTCGCCGATCTCGCAGGCATCGCTCGCTCGGACGACGCCGTCGCACTCGTCGACCGGCCGCTGCGCAGCGGAGCGCTTCGCTATTTCAACGAGGGGCGCGTCACGTTGCAGCGGGCCGATGCGCAGGTCCGATTCGATATCGTGCACTCGCACTTCGCGCTCGCGAACCTCGCCGCGCGAGCCAGCTTAGCCGGTAGAGCGAGCGTGCGAACGTATCACGGATCGTGGGACCTCGAAGCAGCCGTCGAGGCAACGACGTCCCCGTATCCGCACGAGCGCGTCGCATCGGCCGCGAAGCGCTTCGCGCGCTTCGGCATCGATGCCGTCGACCTGCACGCGAGCGACGCGATCGTCGCGCTCAGCGAATTCTCGGTCGGACAATTGACGGAACGCTTCCACGTTCCACGGGCCAAGATCGAACGCATCGCCGGGGGCGTCGACGTCGCACGCTTCGCTCCGAGCGACGCGAAGCTCGCGTACCGCCGTAAGCTCGGCCTCGCGGGCGAACCGTTGCTCTTTGCCGCGGGCCGCCTCGTCCGGCGCAAAGGCTTCGATCGGCTCGTCGGCGCGATGCCGAGCGTCGTGCGGCGGTTTCCGGATGCCTTGCTCGTGATCGGCGGCGACGGGCCGGAACGAGCGGCGCTGGAAGGTCTCGTCGCGTCGCTCGGATTAACGCGAAACGTCCGCCTCCCCGGCCGGCTCGACGAAACCCTCGTCGATCACTATCGTGCAGCCGACGTCTTCGTGCTCTCGTCCGTCCAGCTCGAAACGTTCGGACTCGTCACGCTCGAGGCGCTCGCGAGCGGCACGATTGCGGTGGGAACGCCCTCCGGCGCGACGCCGGAAATCTTACGCCACATCGACGCGCGGCTGGTCACGCGCGACGGCAGCGCGGACGCGCTCGCGGCAACGGTCCTGCGCGTGCTCACGGAGCCGTGGGCTGCGGCGCTAACCCAGGAACGCTTGGTCGCCCACGTGCGCGACCGCTACACGTGGGCCGCGCACGTCGATCGCCTCGAACGTATCTACGCGCGCGTCGGTCGCCGAGCGGCGGCCGCGTAATCAGCCGGCGTTCGCTTCTCCCGGCGTCGCGCCGTCGCGCGCGTGATAGACGCGCCCGCGCCAGGACACGCCGCGCCCGCCGAGCACCAGCGCCGTCGAGTTTGCGAGGATCGCGGCGAAGAGCGCCGTGCCGAGCGGCTGCAACAGCGCGAGCCGCTTGGGGAATTGCGCCCGGCGCATGCCCCACGACATCGTCGCCACGATCGTCGCCGAGGTCGCGAGCGCTTCGAGGGCGAGCGCGTAGCGGCGCCGCGAAAGCGCGCGGAGCGCGAGTGCGGGCGGCACGACGGAGAGCATCGCCATGAAGGCGAAGCCGCCCGCGAGCACCGCGAGGTTGCCGTTCGCGCCGACGTACACGTTCTTCGTAAAGCCCGACCAGATCTCGGCGAACGAGTGGTACATCCGGACGCTCGCGATGCGGTCGCCGCCCGCGATCGCGAGCCGGAATCGGCCGTCCGCTTTGATGCGTTTGGCGAATTCGACGTCCTCCACGATCTCCGCGCGGAGCGCGCTGTGTCCGCCGAGCGCATCGTACGCGCGGCGCGCGATCAGGATGTATTGGCCGTTCGCGAGCGCTCGCCGCGGCTTGCGCGGATCGTTGAGTTCGCCGATCGTGCCCGACGCATAGAGGATCAGCCCGAGGATGGACGGCAGCATCGCGCGTTCCCAGAACGAGCCGAGTTCTTGGCGCGTTCCCAGGGTCAGCGCATCGACGCCGAGTCGCGTCGCAAACCACAGGGCCGACGCGTTGCCGCGCGGTTCGTGCGCCGAATCGGCATCGGTAAAGAGCAACCACTCGCCGCGCGCGATGCGCTCGCCCTGGACGAGCGCCCACGGTTTGCCGACCCACCCCGGCGGTAGCGCCTCGCCGCGCACCACGCGCAGTCGCGCGTCGGCGGCGGCCAAGCGTTCGAGAATTGCAGGCGTCGCGTCGGTCGAACGGTCGTCGACGACGATCACTTCGAAATCCAGCCATTCCTGCGCGAGCAGCGAGCGCACGCAGCGCTCGATCGAACGTTCCTCATCGCGCGCCGGCACGACGATCGAAAGGGACGGCAAGCGCTCGCGAGGCGGGGCGCCGAGGAGCGGCACCCGCACCCAGGTCGCGGCGAATTGTGCCGCCCGCAGCGTGTAGGCGAGCGCGACGGCCGCGGCGGCGTGCGTCCACGCTTGTTCGGGATCGATACGCCCCACGGGCGCTTAGACGGCGGCGCGGGCGCGCGGTTGCGTTTGTGCGCGGAGCTGGCCGCAGGCGGCCGCGATGTCGCGGCCCATCGGCGTACGGACGGTCGTCGGGACGCCCGCATCGTCGAGCGTTTTCGCAAACGCGCGAATACGACCGTCGCCCGTGCCGCGCATCGGCGCGTCCGGCGTGGCGTTGTACGGAATCAGATTCACGTGATAGAGATGACCGCGCATCAGCTTCGCGAGTGCCCGAGCCGAGGCATCGTCGTCGTTGACGTCCTCGAGCATGACGTATTCGAAGAACACCTTGCGGTGCGTCTTCTCGACGTACGCCGCGCACGCCGCCATCAATTCGCCGATCTTGAACTTGCGGTTCACCGGCATGAACGACGAGCGCTGTACGTCGGTCGGCGCGTGCAGCGAGATCGCGAGATTGACCTGGATACCCTCGCCGGCGAAGCGCTCGATCTGCGGCACGAGCCCGACCGTCGAGATCGTGATGTGCCGGTGGCCGAGGCCGAAGCCGTTCGGATCGTTGAGCAGCCGCACCGCGTCCATCACGGCGTCGTAGTTGGCGAACGGCTCGCCCTGACCCATGAAGACGACGTTCGTAATCTTCTTACCGCGGCTCTTGAGTTCGCGCGCGAAGAAACGTGCCTGATCGAAGATCTCGACGGCGCTGAGGTTCCGGGTGTAGCCGGCTTGCCCGGTCGAGCAGAAGGCGCACGCGTAGGCGCAGCCGGCTTGACTCGAAATGCAGACCGTCGTGCGGTCGTTCCAGTGCTCCATCAGCACGGCCTCGACTTCGTTGCCGTCGCGCAACCGAAAGAGGCCCTTCGTGGTCTGACCGTCGCTCGAGCGCTGGAGGACCACGGGTGCGATCGATTCGAGACGCAGGCCGTCCGCCGCGAGCCGGCGGCGCAGGTCGGCCGGAAGCGTCGTGACCTCGTCGAGGTCCGCCGCGAATTCCTTCGTCGCCGCGCGGTAGAGCTGGGCGAGCCGGTACGGTTTGAGGTCGTAGGTCGCGGCGAGCGGCGCGCGGCCGTCCGAGTCATCTGCCGAACGGGCGAACGCGTCGAGCCACACCGCTTGGGCGTTGCTGTTCACAGTCTTCGAGTATACCAGAAATTCACTCGAAGAGCGTGGGCTGCGGGTCAGGCGGCGGATGGTCGCTGCCGTGCGACCCTTCGTCCTTCGACGGGCTCAGGCCGACCGGCTCAGATTGCCACGATCCAAGGGCGGCGGCTTTCGCTTTGTCACCCGGGGCGGCTTTCGCTTGGTCACCCTGAGCCTGTCGAAGGGTGGGCGTTTCTGCAAGCTTGGCCGCGACGGCCTTGAGGTCGCCCCACACGAGGCGCTTAGTCGCGTTGATCTCGCCGCCGGTCAAGCGCAGGATATACGCGGGATGAAACGTCGCGATCAGCGGAATGCCCCGCGGGCCTTCGAACCAGATGCCGCGCTGTTTCGTGATCGAGAACTTCGGCCCGAGGAAACTCTTGGCCGACGGCGCGCCCAGACACAGGATCACGCTCGGAGCGAGGATGTCGATCTGCTCGTCGAGATACGGCCGGCAGTTGGCCATCTCGACCGGATCCGGCGGCCGATTGCGCAGGCGCACGCCGTCGTCGAACGTGGGACGACACTTGACGGTGTTTGCGATGAAGACGTCGTCGCGTTGCAGGCCGATCGCGACCAGCATCTTGTCGAGCAATTGTCCGGCGCGGCCCACGAACGGACGGCCGAGCTGATCTTCGGTCTCACCCGGACCCTCGCCGATCACCAGCAGCTTCGCGCAGGCGTCGCCTTCGCCGAAGACGCTGTTGCGCCGGATGCTGCCGATCTCGCACGCGCGGCAGCGCTCGACGGCCGCGGCGAGATTCGCGAGCCGTTGCTCGCGGGACGCTCGTTCGGCTACGCTCACGACTCGGCTACGCTCACGACTCGGCTACGCTCACGACTCGGCCACGCTCACGACTCGGCCACGCTCACGACTCGGCTACGCTCGCTTGCCGCAGAAGCCCGGGGGCGGGTCGAGGACGACGGCGTCGCCGTGGGCGACCACGCGCGTCGATCCGTCGCTCTGTTCGCCCGCCTCGAAGCGCAGGTTGACGACGCCGTTGGCACCGAGCGTTTCCGCGTGCGCGACGAGCGCCGCGAGCGACTCCGTGCGCGCGCGCTCCGCATCGGTGAGATAGTCGACCGGCGCGAACCCGATGAACGACCCGATCGAGCGAAACGTCGCGCGCAGCATGTTGCGCGGCGTCACCGCTTCGCCGCGCGCGGTTCCGAGCGATCGCAGGATGCGAAATCCCTCGAGCCGATCGAAGGTAACCACCGCCTCGGGGACGATCGCGCGGCGTTCACCTGCGGGCAAACGCACGTCTCACCAAGAGTGCGAGCGCGAGCGGCGGCGCGGCGTAGGCGACGTAGCGTCCCACGAGCGCGGCAACGAGGGCGGCGTACCACAGCCGGCCGTGATGCTTGATCCAATACTTGCGTCGCGAGTGCTGTTTGCGCTTTTCCACGTCGTACTGCCCGCGCGCGCTGCCCATGCCTTCGTGAATCGCCTCGGACGCGGGGACGTACCACGTCTCCCAGCCGGCATTCGCCGCGCGTCGAGCAAAATCGACTTCTTCGTGATACAGGAAGAATCGCTCGTCGAAGAATCCGATCTCGTCGAGCAGCCGGCGCCGGATGCAAAGCGCGGCGCCGATGGCGAGGTCGACTTTGCGGCGATCCGCGTGACCCCATTCGCGCAACGCGCGGCCGTTCGAGAAGCGCCGCAGCGCCGGCCATTCACCCCAGGCGCTCGAGCGCAGATAGGCGCCGGCCCAGGTATCGAATTCGCCGCACGACTCCTGGATGGAACCGTCCCGATTGTAGATCCGCGAACCCGCGATTCCGCAGCGCGGATGTTCGCCCATGAACGCGAGGATCTTGGTCAGCGCGCCCGCTTTGAGTTCGGCGTCGGGGTTGAGGAGATAGACGTACGGCGAACGCGAGACCGCAAACGCGCGGTTGCAGGCGGCGCCGAAGCCGAGGTTTTCGCCGTTCTCCACGATCTGCACCCGGCCGCCGTAGCGTTCGCGCAGATATTGCCGGCTGCCGTCGATCGAGCCGTTGTCGGACACGATTACGTTTGCGAAGCCGCGATCGTATTTTACTTCGGCGAGCGCGAAGACCGAGTCCAGCGCCGTCGCGATCTTGTCCCGATCGTTCCAACATACGACGATCACGTCGACGACGGCCATTACGACGCGACCGAATCGAGTTTGCGGCGCTGCTGCAGATACGGCCACACGAACGTATCGATTTCGCCGTCGAGCACGGCCGAGACGTTTCCGGTCTCCACGTTCGTGCGGTGGTCCTTCACGAGCGTGTAGGGCTGCAGCACGTAGGAACGGATCTGCGAGCCCCACTCGTTGGCACGCCGGTCGCCGCGCAGCTCGGCGAGCTTCGCTTCGCGTTCCTCGATCTCGCGTTGCACCAGCATCGAGCGCAGCATCGTCATCGCGAGTTCGCGATTTTGCATTTGCGAGCGTTCCTGTTGCGACGCCACGATCGTGTTGGTGGGCAGGTGGATGATGCGAATGGCCGATTCGGTCTTGTTGACGTACTGGCCGCCGGCGCCGCCGGATTTATAGGTTTCGATGCGCAGGTCTTCGGGCCGGATCTCGATGTCGATCTTTTCGTCGGTCGCGATCTCCGGGACGACGTCGACCGATGCGAACGACGTGTGGCGGCGATGCTGCTGATCGAACGGCGAAATGCGCACGAGCCGGTGCACGCCGCGTTCGCTCTCGAGCATGCCGTACGCGTTCTTGCCGCGCACGAAAAACGTCAGCGACTTGAGCCCCGCTTCTTCCGCCGGCGACTCGTCGGCGATCTGCGTTGCGTAGCCCTTGCCCTCCGCCCAGCGCAGGTACATGCGCCCGAGCATCTGCGTCCAGTCGGCGGCGTCGATGCCGCCCGCGCCCGCGTGGATCGAGACGATCGCGCCGTGCGCGTCGTACTCGCGATCGAAGTTGGCCGCCATCTCGAGGCGATCCACCCGCTCGGCCGCGTTCGCGATCAGAGCGTCGACTTCGGCGTCGGCTCCCTCCTCGTCGCCGAGGACCTCGATCGTCTCGCGCGCGTCGGCGAGGGCGCCCGAGACGCCGTTCATTTCATCGACCTCGTCACGCAGATCGGCTAGCTGCTTCATGACCTTTTGCGCGGCATCCGGGTCGTTCCAGAACGCCTCGCCGCGCGTGCGGAGGTCGAGTTCGGTTACCGCGCGCCGCTTACGGTCGTAGTCAAAGCCGCACCTTGAGCGAGTTCAGGCGTTCGTCGAGCCGGCCGATCGTGGTGAGTTGCGAGTCGCTCATATCGCATACCAGATTCGCAGGCTGGAGCGCGGAGCCTTTCTCGCGCTCGCGCAATGGGGCGTTGACCGGCTAAAGACGTGGTCACTGCCGGGCGTCACCCTTCGACAGGCTCAGGGTGACGGAGGTTGAGACGGCCCCGTCCTTGTCACCCTGAGTCCGACGCTCGACCTGCCTTGTCATCGTTACTAGAGTCCAGCGCTTGAGGTGCCTCACATCCATCGTCACCCTGAGCTTGTCGAAGGGTCGCATGGCACCGGCTGCGTTCAGCGGAGCGGCGTGGAGCGCGCACCCTCCGACAAGCTCAGGTTGACGAGGAACCAGACCTATTAGGCATCGTCGTAGGAGACTGTCGAGACGATGCTAAGTTTAGTGCGGGCCGAGCGCCCGCTAACATGTATTCTGGGGAATGGTGGATCGACGTGACCGGCTTCGCCGTCGCCCTGCGACGCGCTGTTCTTGGCGCAGCCGGACTCGCATGCTACGGGACGTTCGTCGGCTGCTCCGGAGGTGGCGGAGCCTCCGATTCGGTTGCTGCCGGCGGGTTTGCTTCCGACGCGAAAACCGCGGCCGTGCGAACCGCGCCCGAGGCGACGCCGGTCCCGTCGCCCACGCCGGACTTGCCGCAGGTCGCCGCGCTCAGCGCGGGCGCGTTCGTGCGCGGCTTCGGCGTAAACATGCACAACGGCTTTTACGGAACGGGATACACGGAGAACGTGCCGCTCGTCGAGTCCCTGGTCACCGCGGTCGGCGCGGCGGTGGTGAGAGACGGGATGTCCGTCGGCCAAAGCAACGTCTGTGCCGAGGACGCGACGCTCGGCGCAAACGGACTCCGGTTCGACTTCATCGCGACCACGACCACCACCCCGAGCCAGATCCAGTCGTGGCTCCGGTGCGTGGGAACGAAATACGTCGCTTCCGTCGAGGGACCGAACGAATACGACATCAACCATCCGCCGAGCGACAAGAATTGGGTCCGCACGTTGACCGCCGCGCAAGAATCGATCGCTGCGACCGTTCGCGCCGACGACCCGGGCGTCGCCGTAATCGGACCGGCGGTGACCACGGCGTCCGCTGCGAAAGCGCTCGGTAATCTCTCCGCTTACCTCGACGACGGAAACGCGCACGTCTATTTCAACGGCTACAATCCCGGCAATACCGGCTACGGCGAGAACGGTTATGGGAGCATCCCCTACGCGCTTTCCGCCGTAAAGTCCATCTCGGGCAGTAAGCCGATGTTCGTCACGGAAACCGGTTACGGCACGGCGGGCGGCGCGGGACAAGTGAGCGAGGCGGTCCAGGCGAAATATATGCCGCGTCTCATGCTCGAAATGGCGAAGGACGGGGTGCCGGAAGCGATCGCGTACGAGTTCATCGACGAAGGCGGCGCACCGTTCTCGAACTACGGCCTGTTGCGTTCCGATCTTTCGCTCAAGCCGGCATACTACGCCGTGCAGAGCCTCATCTGGGTCTTGTACGACACCGGTCCGACGATGACGGGTTCGCTCGGCATCGGCATCTCGGGGCAAAGCTCGAACGTTGCGAGCCTGCTCTTCCGCAAATCCGACGGTTCGTACGCGCTCGCGCTCTGGCTCGAAGTCGAGAGCTGCAATCCCGACACCGGGCAAAATATCAACGTCTCACCGCAAGCCGTGAAGATCCAATTCGCGCGAACGCTACTCTCGCCGACGCTCTACACGTACAATAGCGCCTCGAAGTTTCAAGCCACCTCGCTCCAACCCGCAAGTTCGTTCTCCCTAAGCGTGAACGATGAAGTCGAAGTTCTCAAGTTCAAATGAGAGAGCCCCCCCATGTCACCCACGATCGGAGCTATCCGGTAATTACTTGGCCGTGCGAGCCGGGTTCAGAACGGCAGCGTGCGTCTCGGTCCCATCAGATAGAAGCCGAGCGAGAGCGCGATTCCGGCGAACCCCACGCACAGCAAGACGAGTGCCAAACGCTTTCCGCCTTCGCGCCGCTCAACCGCTCCGCGGGCGAACACGATCGCACCGCCGACCAGCGCAGCGAGCGCAACGTAGAAGATGCCTGCCGCCAACCCTTCGTTCATGCCGAGCGCGATTCGCCCGTCCCGCGCGCATCACCGCCGTCGACCGACCGCTACTCGAGCGCGAGCGCGAGCGCGGCCTCCGGGGCGAGCGCCGCACCGGCCTCGCGCAACGGCTCGAGTTCGGCCGGCGTCAGACGCCGATGCAGGGTCGCCGCAAGACGCGCGTTCGTCGTTCGGTCGGAAAAGTCGCGCCGATAGCCGAGCTTCTGCAGCACGGAGTCGGCGAAGCCGGCGAGCGTCGCCGCGCGCGCGAGGTCGTTCCGCAACGCGTAGACGCAAGCGGCGTTCTCCACTGCGAGCGCCGCGAAACAGCTCGCAGGATCGAAACTCGCGAGGATTTCGAGCACCTCGCGCGCGGCCGCTTCGGCTTCGCATCGTTCGTTCTTGGAGAGCAGGAAGCCGGTGAGATTGAGCAGCGCGTGGACGACCAGCCGCGTGTCGCGGCCGAGCCGGATCGCCGGAAGAATTTCGCGGATGAGCGCGAGCGCCCGATCCGTCCGTCCGCGTTCGTGTTCGAGGACGGCGAGGTTGATCGTGTAGCCCTGTTCTCCGCGACTGTCGCCGAGCGTGCGGTATTCGCTACGAATTTGCTCGTACAGCCGAGCTTCGGCATCCACATCGCCTCTCCCCGAGCGCAAAGCGGCGCGCGATGCGAGCGACTTCAAACGCAGCGCGGCGGATACGTGCGGAATCGATTCGGCCTCCGTGAGCGCCGCCTCCGCCTCGTCGGTGCGGCCGCGCTCGGCGGCGATGAATGCGAATCGAACGAGCGCCGCGGCCAGCACCGAACCATCGCTCGCGGCTCGCGCATGCGCGATCGCCTGGAATCCGATGTCGAAGGCGCGTTCGTGGCAGCCCGAATCCTCGAGCAGGAGCGCGAGCGCCGTCGAGAGCCGGGCGAAGAGCAGCGACGCGTCCGCGGGCAACTCGGCGAGGCACGTCTCGATGCGGCGGATACCTTCCGAACTGAATCCGACCGCGCGCCAACCCGTCGCAATCTCGGCGAGCAATTCGGCCCGCACGTACAGGTCTTCGCCGCCGCTCGCGCCGTCGAGCGCCGAACGTACGTCCTCGAGTTCCGCCGCCAGCTGATCCGTGAATTCGGCCGCGCGCGCGGTGCGCTCGACGCCGGCCCGCAACTGCGCGAAGCGATCGCTCAGATAGCGTAGGCGGCGGCTCGCGAGCAGCTCGCGTTCGCCGGAGCTCTCGAGCTTCTCGTTCGCGTAGGCCCGCGTCGATTCGAACAGACGGTAGCGTAGCGCCTGTCCGTTTGCCTCCGCCACGACGAGCGACTTGTCGACGAGCGACGCGAGCAAATCGTAAATGAGAAAGCGATCGATGCCTTCCCGTTCGGTCACGGCCACGGCGCCTTCGAGCGTAAACCCGTTGGCGAAGATGCCCAGCCGCCGGAAGAGCGTGCGTTCGGATTCGTCGAGCAGTTCGTGGCTCCAGTCGATGAGCGCGCGCAACGTCTGATGGCGCGCGAGCGCGTCGCGCGTGCCGCCCGTGACCAAGCGGAAGCGTTCGTTCAAGCGCTCCCGCATCTGATGCGGCGTCAGCATGTTGGCGCGCGACGCGGCGAGCTCGATCGCGAGCGGGATGCCGTCGAGCCGCCGGCAGATGTCGGCTACGATCGGCGCGGTCTCGTCGCTGAGCGCAAAGTCGCGCTCGACGGCCTGCGCCCGCTCGGCAAAAAGCGTGACGGCCGGATACGCACCGGCTTCGGCCGCGGTAAGCCCGCGTGCGTCTTGCGGCATCGGAAAACGCAGCGACGGAAGCCGATAGGTGCGTTCGCCGTCGATGCGTAGCGGCTCGCGGCTCGTCGCGAGGATCCGCACGTGCGGGCAGCCGCGCAACAGCGCGCTCGCGAGCGCGGTCACTTCGGCCATCACGTGTTCGCAGTTGTCGAGGACGAGCAACAGCGACTTCTCCTTGAGGTGGTCGAGCAGCGTCTCGACGAGCGGCAGCGTCGGCGACTCCACGGCGCGTAACGCCCGTGCGACCGTCGACGCGACGAACGCACCGCGCGCCACCGGCGCTAATTCGGCGAGCCAAACGCCCGCCTTCGTGCCGTCGAGCAAAGCGCCGCCGACAGCAAGCGCCGCCCGCGTCTTGCCCACGCCGCCCGCGCCCGTTACGGTCACCAGGCGGTTCTCCCGCAGCATGCGCGCGATATCGGTGATCTCGCGATCCCGGCCGACCAGGCTCGTACGTTCGAAGGGCAAGTTGGTTCGTGCGGAGCGCGTGGCGAGCTGCTCCTCGTCGATGGCAGCTACGGCCGCGGCGACGGCGGCCGTCTCGGAACCGCGCCGCAGCAGCGTCGTGACGAGCTCGACGCGCGAGCGAACGCCGAGCTTGTTGAAAATCGCCGCGAGGTGATTCTCCACCGTTCGCGTGCTCAAGAAGAGCTTCTCGGCGATTTCGCGGCTCGAGTGGCCCCGTACCACCATGTCGGCGATCTCGCTCTGTCGCGCCGAGAGTGCTTCCTGCGCCGGGGTCTCCGCAGTATCCGGGACGCGGTTCGCCTGCATCATGCTGCGAGTGCCGGACCGTAGGCTGCCGATGTCAGGAGTGAAGCGAACATTTCCCATTCCCCATACCGATGCCGGCCGGCGTGGATTCCGGACAGCGTCCTGGGGGCAGGATTGCTGGCAACACAATATCCGACCGGTCGCGCGATGTCAAATGCCCCCTCTCTCAAGGCGGAGTCCGCCTTCGAAATCGAGGCCGGTTAGGCCGTCACGCCGTGGCAGCGTTTGAATTTCTTACCGGAGCCGCAAGGGCAGAGTTCGTTGCGGCCGACCTTGGCGGTTTCGTTTTGTTTGGGGCGTTTGGGCTCGTCGTCGCCGAGATTCGTGTGGAGTTCGCGTTTGTGTTCGCCCGGAATCGGTCCCAAGAGCTTCTGCGCGTACGCCGGATCGAGGCGCGATTGCAGTTGCGGTTGGGGCTGCTGTTGCGCGGGCACCGTCTGCGGTTCGGCGACCGGTTGCGGCGCGAGCGAGCCGTTCGGGAGCGCCTGGAACCCGGCGTAGCCGTTCGCGCCGCCGTTGCCGCCCGCTCCGTTACCGTTGACGCCCGCGAGTTGGCCCATCGGTCCGCCGTCAGGGCCCGCGAGGCCGCCCGGCGGCGCGTCCTCGCTGCGCTCGACGACGACGCGGAAGACGGCCTTGATCGCTTCGTCCGCGATGTTGTTCTTGAGATCTTCGAAGATCTCGTAGGCCTCTTTTTCGTATTCGACGCGCGGATCTTTTTGGCCGTAACCGCGCAGGCCGATACCGGTCTTGAGCGCGTCCATCACGTAGAGGTGATCGACCCACAGGCGATCGATCGTCGGGAGCATGATGTACTGCGACTCGATCACGCGCATGATCTCGGGCGTGAGTTCCGCCTCTTTTTGTTCGTACGCGGCGACGGAGATCTCGTAGAGCTTGGCCTTCATGCCGTCGCGGTCGAGCTTCTCGAGATCCGCCACGGCGATCTTTTCGCGCACGGGGTAGATCAATTCGATCTCCGCGAGGATCGCTTCGAGATCCCATTCGGAAGGATGGACGTTTTCCGGCGCGTTCTGATCGACCGCCTGATCGACTTTTTCTCCGAGCGTCTGCAGCATGAAATCGCGCAACGACTCACCGTGCAGAACCTTGCGGCGCTCGGCGTAAATCACTTCGCGCTGTTTGTTCATCACGTCGTCGTACTCGAGCACCTGCTTACGCACTTCGTAATTGTGGTTCTCGACCTTCGACTGCGCGCGCTCGAACGAACGGGTGATCAACTTCGCTTCGATCGGCGTCTCGTCGGTGAAACCGACGGCGTTCATGATGTTCTGGATCCGCTCCGCACCGAAGAGACGCATCACTTCGTCTTCGAGCGAGACGTAAAAGCGCGTCGACCCGGGGTCGCCCTGACGGCCGGCGCGACCGCGCAACTGGTTGTCGATGCGGCGCGACTCGTGGCGCTCGGTGCCGATGATGTGCAGGCCGCCCATGTCGGCGACGCCCTCGCCGAGCTTGATGTCGACGCCGCGGCCGGCCATGTTCGTCGCGATGACGACGGCTCCGCGCTGCCCCGCATCTTTGATGATCTCGGCTTCGCGCTCGTGGTACTTCGCGTTGAGGACTTCGCATTCGACGCCGCGGGCGCGTAAGAGCGACGCGAGGCGTTCGCTCTTCTCGATCGAGCGCGTGCCGACGAGGACCGGCCGGCCCTTCTCGTGTTCCGCGATGATCTCGTCGACCACCGCCTCGAATTTCGCATTCTCGCTCTTGTAGACGATATCGCCCTGGTCCGTGCGCGCGACGCCGCGGTTCGTCGGAATCACGACGACGTCGAGACCGTAGATGTCGCGGAATTCGCGCTCCTCGGTCTTCGCGGTGCCGGTCATGCCGCCGAGCTTCTCGTAGAGCCGGAAGTAATTCTGGAACGTGATCGTCGCGAGCGTCTGATCCTCGCTGCGAACGCTCAGCTTCTCTTTGGCTTCGATCGCTTGATGGATGCCGTCGGAATACCGGCGGCCGTACATCAGGCGTCCCGTAAACTCGTCGACGATGATGACTTCGCCGTCCTTGACGATGTACTGCTGCTCGTTGTGAAAGAGATTCCAGGCTTTGAGCGCGGCGTTGAGCTGGTGCGTCAGCTCGAGGTTCCGCTGATCGTAGAGATTTTGGATGCCGAGCATCCGCTCGACCTTGGCGACGCCCTTTTCGGTAATCGGGACGGCGTGCGCTTTCTCATCGACCGTGAAGTCTTCGTCTTTGACGAGCCGCGGGATGATCTGCGCGAACTTCGCGTAGAGTTCCGTCGCGTCTTGGCCCTGCCCGCTGATGATCAGCGGCGTGCGCGCTTCGTCGATCAGGATCGAATCGACCTCGTCGACGATGGCGAAGTAGAGTTCGCGCTGCACCATATCGGCGAGTTGCCACGCCATGTTGTCGCGCAGGTAGTCGAAGCCCACCTCGTTGTTCGTGACGTACGTGATGTCGGCGTTATAAGCTTCGCGGCGCTGCGCCGGCTGGAGATCGTGCTGGATCACGCCGACCGAGAGCCCGAGGAAATTGTAAAGCGGCGCCATCCACTCGGCGTCGCGTCGCGCCAAGTAGTCGTTTACGGTGACGAGGTGGACGCCGCGACCGAGCAGCGCGTTCGCGTACACCGCCAGGGTGGCGACGAGCGTCTTGCCTTCGCCCGTCTTCATCTCGGCGACCTTGCCTTCGTGGAGCACTTGGCCGCCCATGATCTGAACGTCGAAGTGCCGCATGTTCAAGATGCGTTTGCCCGCCTCGCGGCACACGGCGAAGACCTCGGGCAACATGTCGTCGAGCGCTTCACCCGCGGCCAGCCGCGCCTTGAACGCGGGGGTCTTGGCCTGCAAGTCGGCATCGGAAAGAGCCGCGATCTCCGGCTCGAGCGCGTTGGTGGCCGCGACGGTGCGACGCAGCTTGACGATCTCGCGTTCGTTACCGTCGAACAGTGTCTTGAGGAAAGCCATCTCGTTCTCTATTGGGGGGCGACGCTCCCCAAACCCCCGGCGCGGGAGCCCGCGCGCGTCAAAAAGTGGACGTATGGGATAACTCGCGCGAGGCGCCGGATGTTGCGGTCCTCAGCGCGGCAGGACGATCCGGAAGGTGCTCCCTTTGTTCTCGGTCGAGCGGACGTCGAGCCGCCCGCCGTGGATATCGACGATCTTCTTCGCGATATAGAGGCCGACGCCGGAGCCGGCGATGCCGCGCGAGCGGGCATTGGCCGCGCGTCCGAAACGCGAGAAGATGCGCTCGAGGTCGCCCGCCGGAATTCCCATACCCGTGTCCGTCACGGCGATCGCAGCCTCCCGCTCGCCGGTCTCGACCCGGACGTGGACCGGACCGCCGGAGTATTTGAGGGCGTTGCCGAGCACGTTGTCGATCGCGTGACGCAAGCGCATGTGATCGAACGATACGACGACCGGTGCCGCCGGGGCCTCGACCGAAATGCGGCCGTCGCGGTCGAGCGGTTCGGCGGCAGCGCGGACGAAGCTCGTGAGGTCGGCCGGGGCGCGCTGTAGCGAGAACCCCGCGCTCTGCGTGGCCGCGAGCGCAAGCGCATCCTCGCTCAAACGCGCGAGCCGGCGCGTCTGCTCGACGATCTTTTCCGCGCTGCTGCGAACCTGCGGGTCGTCCACGTCGAAGAGCAACTCCGAAAAGCCCGAGATGACCGTAAGCGGCCCGTTGAAATCGTGGGCGAACATCGCCATCAGATCGTCCTTGAACGCGTTGCTCTCCGCGAGCGCCTGATTCGCGCGGGTCGACTGCTCGTAGAGATCGACGTTGCGGATCGCGAGCGCGGCGAGCGATTTCAAGGTTTCGATCAAGCGCAGGTCGGCCTTATCGAACGCGGCCGAGCGCCAGCATGCGAGGAGCCCGTTCGCCGGAGCCGCGTCGCGATTCGGAAAATCCAGGCTCGCCACGGCCAAGGCGCGGTCGCGAGACACGCCCGCGAGCATCGCTCGGGCGGCGCTTTCGTCGAGCGGAAGCTCTAGTGGGATCGCCAGGTCGTCGCGCGTCTCGAACGCGATCCGGGTGAGCGTGTCGCCGCGGCGCGCGTAAATTGCCACGTGTTCGGCGAGCGCGAGCCGGGCGCAGAGGCGGCAGAGCGAGAGCGCGAGCGGTTCGAGTTCGGTGAATCCGAGAATCGTGCGCGCCGCCTCGGTCAGGGCCGCTCCTTGGGCCGCGTAGCGCCGCAGCTGTTCGAACGCGAGGGCGTTGGCGAGTGCGAGCGAGACGTGCGCGGCGAGCGCGCGCAAGAACTTTGCATCGTCCTCCGCGAGCGGTTCCGACCCGCCCTCGAGCACGACGACCGCGCGCAACTGGCCGTCGGACGAGACGCCGACGAGATCGAGCGTGCCCCGCCGCAACAGGACGCGAAGCCGCAGCGAATCGCGTTCGGCAACCGAGAGAACGATCGGCGCGCGCTCGATGCTCGTGTCGCTCGTCGCCACCGGCCGCAGGGCGCCGTCGCGGAAATCGTACGCCGTGCAGGGGCGCCGAAAATCGCGGGCGAGCGAGCGCGCAACGATCGCCAGGACGTCGTGCGCCTCGCGCGCGTCGCGGAGCGCGAGCATCGCGCGCTCCAGGTTCTCCGAGCGCCGGCGGCGCTCGGATTCGGGATCGATCAGGTCGCGGCGGGTGCGGGCGCGCCCATCGACGAGCCGGTCAACCCGGCTCCGGCCGTGCGGTCGCCGACGCCGGCGCGGTCGAGACCGAAGAAGATCAAGAGAACGATGATTGCGACGGCGAGTCCGCCGACGGCGGCCTTCACGGCATCCGATGACGCGAGCCCTTGCCCGCCGGTATTTACGATCTTTCTGATAATTTTAAAATCGGGCGGCACAGCCCCCCGATCCCCCCGGGCCGGCACTCGCCGGCCCATCTGACGCAAGTGATTTCGATGGGTTTACGGCCACATGGGTGCTACACCTTGAGTTTTGCCGGGTGGAGGAGTTGTGAAACGGGGACGCTTCGGAGGAGTTGGGAGACCGTGACAAAGCGGTAGCCGGCGGCGCGGAAGCGGGCGACGACTTCGGGGAGGGCGTCGATCGTGTTCAGGCGGCCGCTGTGGAGCAGCACGATTTCGGGAGCGGTGGCGTTTTTCTCGAGATGGTCCAGGAGCGCGCGGGGCGTGACGGAGCGCCAGTCGCCGGGATCGTCGTTCCAAAGGATCACGTCGTACCCGTCGCGTTGCGCGGTCTCGAGCGTCTGCAACGTGAAGCGCCCGTGCGGAGGCCGCATCATCGTGTGGATCGCCGGGTCGTGCACGTAGCGATCGAGGGTCGCCGCGCCGTCGCGCAATTGCGCGCTCACCTCCGCGGGCGGGAGCGCATCGAAATCCGCGGGATGGGTTTCCGTGTGGTTCGCGATCTCGTGGCCGTCCGCTTCGATGCGTTTGGCGAGGCCGGGGAAGAGCATCGCATCGTCGCCGATGAGGAAGAACGTGGCGCGCACGTGCAGGTCGCGGAGTTCGTCGAGCAGCAGCGGCGTCTCGACGGGATAGGGACCGTCGTCGAACGTCAACGCTACCAGCTTCGCGTTCCCGCCGCGCCGATCGAGCGGCGCGTAACGATCGTGGAGCGCGCGGTCGATCCGCGCCGGTAAGGAGTTCGAGACGAGCGTTGCGGCGTTTGCGCCGCGCATCACGACGGCCGGAACGACGGGCGCGAACGCGTGGTGAAACAGCCGGTAGCCGGCATAACCGGCCACGAGTAGCGCCGCCGCGGCCGCGACGGCGCGCCCCGGAAACGTCACTTCAGCGCTGAAGCTTCGCTCGTGGGACTCGCGAAGTCGCGCCCGACGATCACCGTCACGTCGGTCGGCGGTTTCTCGGTCGGCATCGCGTCGGGTTTCACCGTCGCCGTCTTGATCGCGAGGGCGCTCCGCACGCGTTCGCCCGCGAGGGGCAGCGCGCTCGAATGCACGTCGATTTCCGTAGAATCGTAGGCGAAGGACGGCGCGTTCGAGACGTGCGTGACGACGAAGCCGAGCTTCGTCAACGTGCTCGCAACCTTCGCACCTTGGCCCACGATGCCCGACCCGTTCTGCACGTCCACGTGAATCGTCTTCGGATCCACGGCCGCCACGGCCCGCGCATCGGGCGGCGGCACGTCGGCGGGCGGGGGGCTCTCGAAAAGTTTCTTGACCAGCGCGATTTTCGCGGTGTCGTCCGCGATGAGGACGTTACCGCAACACGCGAGGTCCTTATCGGCGACGTAGGGCACTTGCTCGGTCTGGAGCTTCGTGAGATCGACGTGCTGAAACGCCCACGCGAGGCTCAGCATCTCCGACTGGCTCAAATCGGTGTAAACGTTCTTGCGCACGACCCCGATCAGCGCGTTGATGTGCAAGAGATCGTTGAATTTGTCGTTCTTCAGCTTTGCGACCGTGATGCGGATGATCTGATCTTGGCGCTTGATGCGGCACGGATCGCTGCACGCGTCGTGACGGAAGCGGCTGTACGATACGGCCTGCTCGCCGTCCATGTGGTAGTGCTTGCCGCCGACGAAATGGATGTGCAGGTGACCCCAATTGTCGTCGTAATTCATCGTCTCGTCGGGCACGACGTCGATACCGCCGATCGCGTCGATGAGATCCTTCGTCGCGTCGATGCGAAGCGTCACGTAGCGGTCGAAGCCGGGCAGGCCGAGGAATCCCGCGACGGCCCGTTCCGAACTGTGCGCCGCCTTACGCGAGTCGCCGTTGAAGCCCGCGTAGGCCGAATTGATCTTGTTCTCGCTGCCGTCCGGCATGATCACGTCGGTGTCGCGCGGCACCGAGAGGACCGAGATCGACCCGTTCGGATTCAGCTGCGTCGGCAAATTCAGCGCCACCGCCTTGATCGTATCGGTCCGCGCGTTCATCGAGTACTCGATGTCGTCTTGACTGTAGTTGTAATCGATGCCGAGCAGCAGCAACGCGACGCGGTCTTTGTGGAAGTAGGTCTGCGGCGAGGGGATGACCGGGAATCCGTAGCCGGCGATCACCTGCGTCGGCGAGCGGCGCGTGAGCCAGGCTTGCGTCACGACGGTCCCCGCGAACACGCCGAGGAGCAGCGCGCCGATGACGATCAGCCGGGTCGCCCACGTCCGGAAGGTCGAATGCCGATGCTGCTTCGCGCGGCGCGGTTCGATATGCTTCGCCATCGACGGCTTACGCTCCAACGAGCTCGGCTGCGGGGACGAGGATGCCGTGGAAGTCGAACGCGGTGGCGCCCGCAAGCGTGACGTCCACGAAGTCGCCCGGTGTCGCGTCGCCCGTGAAATACACGCCCCCGTCGACGCCGGGCGCTTCGCCCATCGAGCGCCCGACCCACGCGCTCCCGGCGCCGAGCGCGCCGCGCAGCGGATCGCTGCGGCGGAAGATCTTCTTCTCTTCGACGAGCACGCGCTCGACACGGCCGAGCCGCTTGCCGCGCGCCGTCGCCGACGCCCGGCGCTGCGCGTCGCGCAGCCGCAACAGTCGCGAGCGCTTCACCTTCGCGGCGATCTGATTCGGCATCGCGCCGCCCGGCGTGCCGTCTTCCTTGCTGTACGCAAAGAAGCCGACGCGGTCGAGTTCCGCGCGGCCGAGCCACGCTTCGAGATAATCGACGTGGGCTTCGGTTTCGCCGGGAAAGCCCACGATGAACGTCGAGCGCATCGTAACGCCCGGCACGCGCGCGCGAAACTCGTCGATGATCTCGAGATACCGCTCGCCGTTCGAGGGCCGGAGCATCGCGCGCAACATCTCCGGATGGGCGTGCTGCAACGGCATGTCCATGTACTTGCAGACCTTCGGCAGCCGCGCCATCGCGTCGATCAACTCGTCGTCGACCGTCGCGGGATAGAGATACAGCAGCCGGATCCATGCCAGCTCCTCGATCTCGTGCAGGTCTTCAAGAAGGCGCGCGAGTCCGCCACGCTTCGCACCGCGATCGCGACCATACATCGACGTGTCCTGCGCGATCAGGATCAATTCGCGCGTGCCGGACGCCGCCAGCGCGCGCGCTTCCTTGAGAATCGACTCGCTGCTGCGCGAGCGGAACGCACCGCGCAACTGCGGGATGATGCAGAAGGTGCACGGGTGATCGCAGCCTTCCGCAACCTTCAGATAGGCAGTCGCGCGCGGCGTCGTGATCAGGCGCGGCAGAAAATCGTGCTCGGGTTCGGGCTCGAAATTCAGTCGCACGGGTCCGAGGCCCGCGCGGGCTTCCTCGAGGACCTCGACGATCGATCCGTAGGCGCCCGTTCCGACGACGCCGTCGATCTCGGGCACGAGCGAACGCAGTTCCTCACCGAAACGCTGCGAGAGGCAGCCGGCGACGATCAACTGCTGGCCGGGCTTCTTCTCGGCGGCGTGCATCAGGATCGTGTCGGTCGATTCGGCTTTGGCGGGGTCGATGAACGCGCAGGTGTTGATCACGACGGCATCGGCGTCGGCGGGATCGGGCACCAATTCCCAGCCGGCTTGGCCGAGCTTACCGATCATCACTTCGGAATCGACGAGATTTTTCGCGCAGCCTAGCGAGACGAAAGCGACGCGATTCGATATAGCACCCAAAACTCTGACGGCTTCGCCGGGGGGGGTGGGGCTTCCCGGACGGCTCATCCGGGGTTTATCCTTTGCGGTTGGTTGGTTGGTTGATTGGGGGGGCGGGGTTGCCTGGGGAGTGGGCGGGGTTGCTCGGGGGGGCGGCGCGTGGCACTGCTCCGGAAAACGCGGCTGTTTACGTCTGCTGCCGATTGCGCCGGTGAGCGTTTTCCGGAACAGTGCCACGCGCCGCCCCAGCGAGGGTTTGGGGTCTGCCGGTTGCGAGGGTTTGGGGTCTGCCGGTTGCGAGGGTTTGGGGGTTGCCGGTTACATGGAAGGACGTCGCGACGCTCCCCCATTGTCACCCTGAGCTTGTCGAAGGGTGAGCGCGGCGTCACCTATAGTTGGTGAACTGCAGGGGGACGTCGGTGTCTATGTTCTTTAAGAGGGCTTGGGCTTTTTGGAGGTCGTCTTTGCTTTTGCCGGAGATGCGGATTTGCTCGTCTTGGTATTGGGCTTGGACCTTGAGTTTGGCGGCTTTTATGGCGTCGATCAGGGGTTTTGATTTGTCTTTGGCGATGCCGGACTTGATCGTGAGGAGTTGGCGGACCGTGTTTCCGGCGGCGGGCTCGATTTTGCCGTATTCGAAGGCTTTGAGGCTGATGCCGCGTTTGCTCGCCTTGCTCTGCAGGATGTCGAGGACGTTCTTCATCTTCAGTTCGTCGGTGGTCACGATCGTTATGGTTTTGTCGGTGTTTTCGACCGTGGTGTGCGAGTTCTTGAAATCGAAGCGGCCTTCTATTTCCTTGCGCGTTTGGTTGAGGGCGTTGTCGAGTTCTTGGGCGTCGACTTTCGAGACGACGTCGAATGAGAAATCGGCCATTTACTCCTCGGCGAGTTGAATCGTTCTGTCGACGACGGAACCGAGTGCTCCGAGCGGACCGAGGTGTTTGCCGTTCACCGTCAGGTCGACGCCGCCGGCGTTCCCGGCTCGGATGTTCGCCGATTTTCCATGAAATCGTTTGACCGTTCCGGCGGGGTAGATGCCCTCGACCATTTGGGCGCCGTCGACTTTTACGAGTAGCCATGAGGTGGCGGTCACCGATACGACGAGGGTTTGGGCCGGCTTTGCGGACTTGGGGAGGGCGGCCGCGTGCGCGGTCGAGGCGACGGGCGCCGGCGATTCGAGGTCGCTTGGAGATGCGAGTTCGACGGGCGGCGCGGAAGGCGAGGCGACGACGACGGCCGATGGATCCGGTTCCGGATCGGCCGTTTGGATCTCGTAGGCGCGATAGCCGACGAAGGCGACGAGCAAGACGGCGATGCCGACGGCGATCCAGAGCCAGGTCGAGGGCGAGCGGTTGGTTCGGCCGGTTCGGGCGGCGCTGCGCTTGGCCGGTTTGACGAGGGCCGCATCGTGCACCTTCGTCGCGCTCTCGCCGAGCATCGCGTTGAGACGCTGCACCGCCGACTCGGGATCGAGTCCGAGGTAGCGGGCGTATGTGCGGATGAAGCCGCGCACGTAGACCGGCGCCGCAATTGCCGACCATTCTTCGTCTTCGATGCATTGCAGGTAGACGGATCGGATATGGATTTGCTCGGAAACGTCCGACAGCGAGAGATGGCGCGCCTCCCGAGCGGCGCGAAACTCATCTCCGAGTCCTGGCATGGGGCTTTGTGTTTGCCTAGCTCATCCGTTATCCTGTATCACGCATGAACGAGCGCTTCACGAGTGTCGGAATCCGCGTCGTCGCCGCGATGTCGGGCGGCGTCGATTCCGCCGTCGCCGCGGCGTTGCTCGTCGAACGCGGCTACGACGTCGTGGGCGTGACGATGAAAATGTACGCGCCGACGAAACCGTCGCACGCCAAATCGTGCTGCGGCGCCGAGGATTTCGACGACGCCCGGCGCAGCGCCGCGCTCCTCGGCATTCCGCACTACGTCCTCGATTTCGAAGAGGCATTTCGCACGAACGTGGTCGAGCGCTTCGCCCAGGACTACCGTTCCGGCCGTACGCCGAACCCCTGTGTCGCCTGTAACAATTTCGTGAAGCTCGGGACGCTGCGGCGCTTTGCCGACCGCCTCGGCGCGCGCTACGTCGCGACCGGCCACTACGCTCGCCTCACGCACGAAGCGGACGGCGCGCATCTCGCGATGGGCGACCCGGAGAAGGATCAGTCGTATGCGCTCGCTCAGCTTGCCCCCGAGCAATTAGACGGATTGCTGCTTCCCCTCGGAACGTTGCGCAAGGCCGAGACCCGCGCGCACGCGGCGCGTCTTGGCCTCGAAGTCCATGCCAAGCCGGATTCACAGGACATCTGCTTCGTCGAAGGCGGCGATTATCGAGACGTGCTCGCGAACACACCGGCCGCGACGCCCGTGGCCGCCAAGGGTGCGATCGTCACGGAGCAAGGCCGGTCCGTCGGCACGCACGACGGCATCGCGCGGTTCACGGTCGGCCAGCGCCGCGGGTTGCCCGCGACGCATTTCAACGACGGTCCGCGCTACGTCACGCGCATCGACCCGGTATCGAACACGATCGTCATCGGTCGGGAGGAAGAACTCGACGCCTTCGGCCTCGTGGCCGACGCCGTCAACCTGATCCGGCCGGAGCGATTCGCCGAGGGCGCGGTCCGGGTTCGCGCGATGACGCGCTACCGGGCGCCGCTCAATGCGGCGGACGCCACGTACGATCCGGCCGCAAACACGCTGCGTCTCGCGTTCGCGTCACCCGAGCGCGCGGTCGCGCCCGGGCAGCTGGTCGCGCTCTACGATGCGGCGACGGCCGAGGTACTCGGCGCGGCGACGATCCGCGAGGCGCTCTGACGGTAGGAGGTAGGAGATCGCGGGAACGGCTACCAGCCGCGGTAGCCGAACCCGACGCGCGAGAAGCCCCATCCGAGGCCGAATCCGAACCCGCCGTAGCCCCAGCCCGGCCCGTAACGGTAGCCCGGGTAGCCGTACTCGGCGCCGTAGCCGTACGGGTCGTAGGCGACCGCAGCCGGGACGTCGATTTCGTTGGCGAGGAACGCCGAACCGGAAGGCCGGCCGTAGATCGTCACGCTCTCGCCCGGCGCGAGTTGCAGACCCGTCGGATTGATGATCGTTCCCTGATGAAGCGACACGTTGTCGATGTAACCGCGGCGGTCGCGGACGTGAATCTGGTACTTACCGTCGACGGACGACACGATGCCGCGAATCGCGGGGTCGCCTGCCGTGGCGTAGCTCGGAGCGTTCTGCGCGCTCGCAGCGACCGGGACGGCGGTCAGGGCCGCCAGGATGGCGGCGGCCGGTAGTACGGAGGATGGCGTGTTGGTGATGTGGCTCATTGCTCTTAAAGAGCTTTACCCATCCGGGCATGATTGCGAACACGCTTCGTTAAATGGTGAATTAGAGTGTACCCGGGGCGGCTGCCGAAAGCCGGAATGTTTATGACCGATGCATGAAATCGTGCTACAACCGCTGATCGACGAACTCGTCGTCCCTTGCCTCGCTCAGGAGATCTTCGTCATCGACGACGAATTCAACGTGCTCTTGGCGGGGACGAACCCGAACGACCTAGCTCCCGCGAACGTTCGCCGGCGGCTGCCGGCCGATCTCGACGGCACCGTGCGCCGGATCGTGAAGGACCACGCCTTCTCCGGCGACGGCGTGGCGCGCGGCGAAAGCGGCTGGAGGACCTTGCGCGTGATGCGCCTCGCCGGTCCGGCCGGCGATTATTACGGCGTTGTGGCGCGTCCGCATTCCGGACCGGAAACGGCGACCCTCGCTTAACTCGCCGTTGCGAGGGCCATACCGGGCCGCAGGTTCCAATACGTGTCGCGCACGACCGGCGTGAAGCCCGCGCCGAGGACGATCTGCTCGAGTTCTTTGCGCGTGGCCACGTTGGTCGAGCCGGCGAGCGTCACGACGCGCTCCTCGAGGATCGTCCCGCCCATATCGTCGCAGCCGTAAAAGAGTGCGAGCTGGCCCATCTTGAGCCCGGGCGTGAGCCACGAGGCTTGCAGGTGCGGAAAGTTGTCGAGGTACAGACGAGAGATCGCGAGCACGCGGAGGTAGTCGAGGCCGGTCGATTCCTTACCGCGTAGGGGCGTCTTGAACGGTACGTAGTACCACGGAATGAAGGCGGTGAAGCCGCCGGTCTCGTCCTGCAGGCGACGCATCACGTCGAGGTGCTCGATGCGTTCCTCTTCCGTTTCGAGCGAGCCGAACATCATCGTGGCCGTCGTCGGCATGCCGAGGAGCTGTGCGTCGCGCATGATGCCGAGCCACGCATCGGGCTTGATCTTTCGCGCGCTGATGCGCTTGCGCACCCGTTCGACGAGGATCTCCGCTCCGGCGCCCGGCAGCGACTTCAAACCCGCGGCTTGCAAGCGCTCGAGCACCGCGCGCGGCGTCATCCCCTCGACGTTCGCGAGGCCGTTGATCTCCGAGACCGAGAGCGAGTGGATATCGACGTCCGGATATTCGGCGCGCACGCGCGCGAAGAGCGCTTCGAACCACCCGATGCGAATCTCCGGATTGACGCCGCCCTGGATCATGATCTGCGTCGCGCCCTGATCGGCTGCGAACTTCACGCGCGAGAGCACCTCGTCGTGCGACATCGTATAGCCTTCGCCGTGCTTCTCCGGACGAAAGAACGCGCAGAACGTGCAGTGCACGTTACACACGTTGGTATAATTGATCGTGGTGTCGATCACGTACGTCACGTCGTTCGTGGGATACAGCGACATACGGCGATGGTGGGCCGCGGCGCCGAGGTCGTGCAGCGGCGCCTCCTTGTAGAGCCGCACGCCTTCGTCGTACGTCAGGCGACCGCCGTTTGCGGCACGGTCGAGCAACCCATCAATGGACAACGAGGACCTCCGGTTCGACGGACGGCGCCGCGGGAATCGCGCCCAGCGCGTACAGTTCCTCGACGAAGCGGGCGAGCCCGAGCCGCGCGCGTTCGTCGAACGTATAATTGAGCGTGTCGTAGTAAGCCGCGTAATAACCGGCCCGGCGTTCGCGCGTCGCCTGCGCGTGGCGCACGACCACGTCCATGTGAGCGGTGCCCCAATTCTGCGACGCCACGAGCGCGTCCATCGCTTCGCCGACCGCGGCGGGATTGCGCGCGAGCGTGTCGCGCCGCACGGCCCACACCGCGAACACCATGTCGAGGCCCGTCCACTCGTGCCACGCAACCCCGAGATCGTGGACGTGCGCCGGCGTGAAGGTCTGCTGCGCGTCGATCGCGCGATCGCCGATCAAGAGGGCGGGCTCGCCGGCGGCGGCGACGGAGAATGGGTCGGCCGACTCGACGAACGTGGCCTTGACGCCGTAGCGCCGTTCGAGCAGCACGCGCAACAAGTTACGCCCGCTCGCGCTCTCCCGCGTTACGGCGATCGTCGCCCCGTCGAGTTCGGAGAGCGGTTTGCGGCTCACGCAGAGCACCGACCAGACCTCGCGCCGCGCGCCGATGCACAGGCGCGGCAGGAGCGCCAGCTGATCCGCGTACTTCGCCCAATGAAAGGCGCTGACGGGGCTCAGATCGAGACGCCCGTCGAGCAGCATCGCGTTGAGATGAGATGGAATGTCGGCGACGAGCGCGCCCGGATAGCGTACGGCCCCTTCGTCGAACGCCGCGTAAATCGGCAGATCGTTCGTATAGATGATCCGCCCCGAACGGAGCACGGTTAGGCCGGAACCGCGTCGCGGGCCGGGATGCCGTCCTCAGGCTTCCAGTCGTACGGGAATTCATCGTAGGTGGAATTGCGACGGACCGGTTCGTAACCCGCCTCTTCGATCAGGCGGCGGAATTCGCGATCGTCCACGTACTGGCCGGACGACGTGCCCGCGCTGTGATAGATGCGCTCCTCGTCGGTCGAGCCGTGCGTACCGTCCATGTCGTCGGCTCCGAACTGCAACGCGACTTGGCAGACCTTCAAGCCCTGAATCATCCAATAGGCCTTGATGTGGTCGAAGTTATCCAGCATCAGGCGCGCCGTCGCGAACAGCCGGATGTCGTCGAGGCCGCTCGTCCAGCCGTGCGAGCTCAGTTCGTTTCCGTCGGGATGGAACGCGAGCGGAATGAACGCATTGAATCCGGGGGAGCGCTGCTGCGATTCGCGCAACATGATGAGATGTTCGACGCGCTCCTCGAGCGTTTCGACGGTGCCGTAGAGCATCGTCGCGTTCGACGCGACGCCATGCCGGTGCGCGACCTCGTGGACTTCGAGCCAATGGGCCGCGTCGACTTTGTTCGGGCACACGGCCTTGCGAAAGCGCTCGCTGAAAATCTCGGCGCCGCCGCCGTTGATGTTGTCGAGGCCGGCCTCGCGTAAGGTGCCGAGCAAGTCGTCGTAGGTCATGCGATGGCGCCGCGCCATGTAGTCGAGTTCGGCGGCCGTGAAGAGCGAGAGTTGGACGTGCGGCAGCGCCTCCTTGAAGCGGCGCATCAGCGGCAGCCAGTAATCGAGGGAGAGCTGCTTGGGATCGTGGCCGCCCACGATGTGGATCTGGTTGAAGTTGTTGCCCGTCTCCAGCGCCTTGGCGAACACTTCGTCCGAAGGCATCCGCACCACGCGGTCCCGTTCTTTGGCCTCGTCGACGGCGAACGAACAGAAGCGGCAGTTCGCGTAGCAGACGTTTGTCGAATTGATGTACCGGTTGAGGACGTAGAAGACTTTCTTCCCGCTCTTACGCTCCTTGACGGACTTCGCGAGCCGGCCCAGCGTGTGGATGTCCTGCGTCCGCAGGAGCGCCACGCCGTCCTCCTTCGAGAGCGGGATGCCCTCGTCGACTTTGTGCTCGATCGGGCGGAGGGCGGGGTCGCTGATGAATGTCACGTGCTCGGATCCTCTTGTGCGGTACTTCAGCTCTTAGACGGGTGCGGCACGAGATCGGTTACAAAAAGCAGCGCTTTCCGGCGCTCGGGGAGGGATGCCTTCAGGTCCGAACGAGCGCCCGCGAGCGCGGACCGGTCGCCGCCGCTTGCAATAAGACGAAGGAGCCGCCGAGGAGCAGGCCGCCGAGGATGTCGGTGCTCCAGTGCGCCGCGAGCGCCAGGCGCGACCAGGAAATCGCTCCGATCAGGAGTGCCGCGCCCGCCGCGAGGGCGACGCGCGCCGAAGCCGGCAGCCCGGAGTTCAAAGCGTAGATCGCCCACCCGCCGTAGAAGGTCAGCGCGAGCGTCGCGTGACCGCTTGCATACGAATACGACGGCTCGAAGAAGACGTGTTGATCGGGCGGCCGGGCCCGCGCAAAGTGATCCTTGAAGAGATTGCTGGTCACGTCCGCGAGGATCAGCACCGCGACCGAAATGACGGCCCGCGCGAGCCACGCGCGCCGAACGGCTCCGAAACCGAGCGCAAGCACGCAGACGGCCACGTAGGCGGGAAGATTGCCGCTCTGCGTGAGGACGGACGCGACCGCGAGATCGCGGCCGGCACATGCGTCGTGCACCGCGCGATCGAACGCGCCCGGGGGCCGATGCGAGACGGCGTTCCCAAGAATCAGGAAAGCGGCCAGAAACGCACACGCCGAAGCGCACAGCAGCAGACGAAACACCGGGTCGGCGGTTCGCCCGGATGGAGTTTGGCGCGGCCCGTTCGCAATGCCCACGAGCCGTTACGCGGGTATCGCTTTCACCGGGTTCGTCCAACTCGGAGTTGGATCGGAACCTCTTTAGGTCCCTTGCGCGAAGAGGTTCGGCTGGTCACCCTGAGCTCCGAGGCGGTCGGCGATCGTTTCGAGTTCGGCGAGGCCGACGTTGATGCGGCGCGGCTTCGTGCCTTCGTGCGGGCCGACGATGCCGAAATCTTCGAGGTACTTCATAACGCGGACCGCGCGTGGATGGCCGATCGAAAAGCGCGACTGAAGCTGGGCCGTCGACGCGTAGTCCGTTTCGATGATGAATTTCGCGGCGTCGTAACAGAGCGGATCGACCTCGCGCTTCTTGTCGTCGTCCTCGATCGGCGCGAAATCGACGTCGAGAAGATTTTCGGGGCGCGCCTGCGCCGCCCAGAACTCGACGAGCCGGTTCACCTCGAGGTTCGTGATCAGCGCACCCTGCGCGCGGATGGGCTTTGGTGCGTCGATCGGCAAGTACAGCATATCGCCGCGGCCGAGGAGGCGTTCGGCGCCGCCCATGTCGAGGATCGTGCGCGAATCGATCTGCGAGCTGACGGCGAACGCGATGCGCGAAGGAATGTTGGCCTTCACGAGGCCCGTGATCACGTCGACGGAGGGGCGCTGCGTCGCGACGACGAGATGGATGCCCGTGGCCCGCGCAAGTTGCGCGAGACGGCAGATCGTCGTCTCGACCTTGGCCGGCGCGATCAACATGAGGTCGGCGAGTTCGTCGATGATGATGACGATGAAGGGCAACTTCTCGTCGGGATACTTCGCGTTGAACTCTTCGATCTTGCGGACGCCCGCCTTCGCGAAGCGCTCGTAGCGCGCGTCCATCTCGCGCGTCATCTCGTAGAGCGCGCCCGCGGCCAAGCGCGCGTCCGTGATCACCTCTTTGATCAGGTGCGGGATGCCGTTGTAGACGGTCAACTCGACGCGTTTGGGATCGATGAACAGCATCTGCACCTGATCCGGCGTCGCCGAGACGAGCAGCGAGGCGATGATCCCGTTGAGGCAGACGCTCTTCCCGCTGCCGGTCGCCCCCGCGACCAGAAGATGCGGCATCTTGCCGAGATCGCCGATGACCGGACGGCCCGTGATGTCTTTGCCGAGCGCCATGTGCAGGGGCGGCACGGTTCCCCGCTGCGGGATGGCCTGCAAGATTTCGGAGATCGCGACGATCGAGGTCTGCGCGTTCGGCACCTCGATGCCGACCGCGGACTTGCCGGGAATCGGCGCTTCGATGCGCACGGACGTCGCGGCGAGAGCGAGCGCGATGTCGTCGGAAAGCGAGGAGATGCGCGAGATCTTGACGCCGCGCTCGGGCCGCAGTTCGTAGCGCGTAATCGACGGGCCGCGCTCGATGTGCGTGACCTTCGCGCCGACCCCGAACGAGGCGAGCGTATCTTCGAGCAGATGCGAGCGGTGCGATTCGTCGACGATCTGCGCTTGCGGCGGGTCGAAGAGGGAGAGGTCCGGGAGGCGGTACGTGCGACGTTCCGGATCCGATGCGGCGACGACGCTCGCCGGCTCGTACTCGCCGATCGTAGCCACCGGCGCGACCAGATCGGCGTTCTCGTCATCTTCGGCGTCCGCTTCGGATGCGATCTCGTCATCGTCGTCGTCGTCGTCGTCGTCATCATCGTCGAAATCGTCGTCATCGTCGAGGTCGTCGTCATCGTCGAGCTCGTCGTCTGCCTCGTCGGCGTCCGTTTCGATGGGTTCCGCCACCGGCGGCGCCGCGATGAACGTGCCGACGTCGACCGGCGCGTTCGTCGCGAGCGCGGCCGCGGCCGCGGCCGGCGCCGGGCGCTTCGGTCTCGGCATTTCAGCCGGCAGATGGAACGCTTCGCGCAGCGATCCCGGACCTGCGACGACGGGCGGCGCGACCGGTTTCGTGCCGCCGGCCCGCCGCGGCCGGCTGCCGATCAGCGCACGAAGCTTCGCGACGAGCACGATGCCGAGGCCGATAACGCGCTTCACGGAGACGTTCGTGACCCAGACGGTCAATGCGAGCGTCGCCGTCACGAGCACGACGACGCTGCCGGTGGGCCCGACGAGCCGGCGCAGGCCCCGCTGCAAGAGCGTGCCGAGCGCGCCGCCCGACGTTCCGTAGAACGCGTCGGCTATGAAGAAATAACAGAGCGCGGCGAATCCGAGCGTCGCGATCATGCGCGGCACGTTTATTTCGAGGAAGACGATGCCGCCCACGAGCGCGACGAGGATCGGCACGAGCCAGGCCGCGCCGCCGAATGCGGCCGTCAGCCCGTGCGCCATACCTGCGCCGAGCGCCCCGAAGCGGGCGGGCGCTGCGAGTGCGAACCCGAGCAACGTCGCAAGACCGAATGCCGCGATCCCGGCGATCTCGAGATTCAGCCGCATGCGCATCGTCGCAGGAGCCTTGCGGCGGACGCGTGCCATTGCCCGACAACGTTCTCTCGCCCGACCCGCACACCTGTTCGCTCGCCACGCGTCCGCAGGCATCGCGCCCGCGAAGCGCGGACACCAGCGAGCGATGGCTACACCAACGATCGTCGTACTCGAAGGCGACGAAACCGGCCAAGAATTGCTGGTCGACGCGCTGCGCGTGCTCGATCCGGATGTGATCGGGATGAATCTCGCGCTCGAACGATTCGACCTGTCCCTCGCGACCCGGCGCGCGACGAAGAACCAGATCGTGCACGAAGCGGCCGAGGCGATGAAGCGGACCGGACTCGGGCTCAAGGCCGCGACGATCACGCCCGAGGTCCGCGGCGACGTCGGATCGCCGAACGCCATTCTGCGCCGCGCGATCGACGGCAAGGTGATCGTCCGCACGGGCCGGCGGCTTCCCGGCATCCGGCCCATCGGCGGCATCCATTCGCCGATTTCGATCGTGCGCATGGCCGTCGGCGACGCCTACGGAGCGACCGAATGGCGCGAGCGGATCGGCGACGACGAGGTCGCGTTTCGCACCGAGCGCATCGAGCGCAGCGTCTGCCGGGTCGTCTCGGAATACGCGTTCTTCCACGCCCGCAGGACGCGTTCGAAGGTCTTCGGCGGCCCCAAGTATACGGTCAGTCCGGTCTACGAAGGCATGCTCAAGGAAGAGATGGACGACGCCGCAGCGCGCTATCCCGACGTCGTGTACGAACCGCAGTTGATCGATGCGACCTACGCGCTGCTCATCTCGAGCACGGGAGATCCCATGGTGATTCCGTCGCTCAATCGCGACGGCGATTGTCTCTCGGACCTCGTCATGCAGCTCTTCGGGTCGATCGCGGGCGCCGAGAGCGTGCTTCTCGCGTTCGACGAAACGCTCAAACCGTCGTGCGTGATGGCGGAAGCGCCGCACGGCACGGCTCCGCGGCTCTTCGGCAAGAACGTCGCGAATCCGATGGCGATGATCCTCGCCGAAGCGGCGCTACTCTCGCACATCCCGGACTCGCGCGCGACGAGCGCGTCGCGGGCCATCTACGAATCGGTGCTCGAAACGGTCCACGGCGGCACCGCGACGAGCGATCTCGGCGGCCACGCCTCGACGACCGAATTCACGACCGCTGTGATCGCGAAGGTGCGCACGAAGCTGGACATTTGGGCGACGCTCTAGGATCGCTTCCGGGCACGCTAAACGGCGACGATTTCGTATAGAGCGGAAGGTTAGCTGCGCGGTTTCGGATCTTGATCTACGAGCGCGTCTAAGACCACCGGCACAAACGGAACAGTCGACACTAGCGCGACGCGATGAGCGCCACGCCGCAGGCAGCGCAGGCGACGCCGCACCACTGCAATCGTTCGAGACGTTCGTGCAAGACGATACGCGCGAGGAGCACGGTGCTCGCCGGATAGAGCGACGTCAGGACCGCGACCGTCGCGAGGAAGCCTTGGCGCGCGGCGATCACGTACAGCACGTTCGCGGACATATCGAACGCGCCGGCCACGAGGATCATCGGTAGCGAACCGGACGCCGGCCGCAGCGACTCGCGCCGCACGAGTGCGTAGGCGACGAGCAAGACGATGGACGTGATGCGCGTCGGCACGAGGATAGCGAGCCCGCTATCGGGATGGCTCCGCGATAGGAAGACGTAGAGCACGCCGATGCCGAGCCCGGAGACGAGCGCGAGCGCGAGCCCCGGCTCCCGCAGCGAGATGCTGCGCGTTTCCCCGTTGATCGAGACGAGCGCAACCGCAACGAACGCGAGCGCGATACCCACGAGCACGATCGGAGCCGGACGTTCGCCGATCCAAAGTCCCACGGCCACCGGCACGCTTGCGCCGACGACGGCCGTGATCGGTGAGACGACGCCCATGCGTCCCTCGGCGAGCGCCGCGTAGAGTGCGGCGATCGCGATGCCGCCCGCGAGTCCGGCGCCGACGCCCCACAGCATGTCGGCCGCGTAAAAATGCCCAGGAAATGCAATCCAGGCGAGACCGAGTACGACGACGCCCGCAGCTTGAGAGACGACCACCACCGCCACGGCACCCGTCTTGCGCGACGCGAGTCCGCCGGAAAAATCGGCCGCGCCGTACACCGCAGCGGCGCATAACGCCACAACGATCGCGATGCTCACCCGAAACCGTTAAACAAAACGACGCCCCCCGCCTGGACGGGGAGCGTCGTCGACCGCTTTCGCGCCGTAGCGCTTTAGCGGTGGAAGCGGCGGAAGCCCGACTGCCTCCGGTGCGCGAGGGATGCCGCGGGACCCACGAGAGCGGAGATCGTGATGTCCGCTTGTCCGTTGGCTCCGGCGAGCGTCGGCTTCTGCGTGACGTTGTTCGGATAGAGCGATTCATAGAGCGGGTAATCGGCTCCGATCGCTTGGATCGTATACGAGTCCCCTGCATCCGTCGCACCGAGGGCCGTTGTATTTTCGGCGGCCGTGCAGATCGACGGGCTCGGTGTGATGTCAGTCTTGCCACTCGAAACGGTCGTGTTCGGACCGATCGAATCGGGAAGCGTGTAATTCCCCGGCGCCTTGACCAGAATCGTGTAGTACACGGGTCCGGCACCGCCGCCGGCCGTGTCCTGCGTCGCGCCGAGCGGGCCTTGGCACGTTTCCGCAGCATCGGAGCCGTCGCCGAAGTCGACGATCTGGACCAACTCTTCGGTTACGCCCGCCGGCAGGGAGGCGACAGTGAAGCTTCCGCCTCCTTTTCCATCGAGCGCGAGCGTAGGCGCGGTGATCGTGCCGAGTTTCACGGTCGACGCTAGCGTTGCCGTCGTGCTCACAGTGCCATACGTCGGAGTCGCTCCGCTGAAGCCCGTGGGGACCTGGAGCGAGAGATTGTATGTGCCCGACGAAGCGCCGACGCCTTCGAACGTCGAGATTCCAAGCGGGATCCCGAGAACGCCTTGACCGAGGTTGGACAAGCCGTCGCGCAAACCCAGGCCGTCCTTATCCGGATCGAACGCGGGCGGGCCGCCGAACGGAACAAACGCGGTACTCGTCGTGTCGTACAACGGTTCCGAATAGGGAACGTACGACCAAGCTTGCCCATCTTGCGTGCCCGGGATACCCGACTGCGCGTTACCTGGGGAGATGCCGTTCACGAAGACGCCGCCGGCCTGGCCGAACGTGCTTGTATTCGGCAGAATGGTCGTCGTGCCGCCGTTTGCGTTCGCTTCCGTACATGGCGTGGTCTGGTCGCAGGCCGGCGTGCCGGTATGCACGCTCTGCGACGTCCCGGTGATCTTGCCGCCGGCCGCTACCTCCGACACGCTCGGCCCACCCGGTAAGGTGCTGTAGGGATCGACGCCTCCGCCCGCTGACGAGGGCGGAGGCAACGTGAACGGACCCGTGATCGTCGGCGTGTCGACGAGCACGTTGGAAAGCCCGTCGGACTGGCGGTACGTCGAGACGACGTTGAGCCCGCCGACCGGGCCTGCCGGCGTCATTATATTCGCCGTCCCGACGGCGAATTGCAGCACACCCGTGCTGAGCGGGTTGACCGAGCTGATTTTGGGGATTCCGTTCGAACCCCCGCCGCCGCAGCCCCCAAGCATGCCCGAGAGTGCGACGCAAGCGATTCCTAGTCGATATTTGTACACGTAATGCCGTTACCTTAGATCGTGAAACGAGCGTAGACGTTGAAGTTGATCCCGGCGCCGAATCCGTTTAGGAACGGCAACGTTGCGCCGTTCTTGTAGGACTCGTCGGCGGACCCGGTCACGTAATACGCGCTGTAGGGAAGCGACGTTGCGAGCTTCCCGGTTTGCGGGCCGGCCACGCCGGTCGCGACGGGCTGATACTCGGTGTTGATCGTCGGAATATTGTAGACGTTGTTCGTGAGGTTGAATGCCTCCGCGCCGATAACCGCGTTCTTGCCGACCGGGAGTTCGACCGTCAAGTTTAGATAGGCCTGTGGCGGCGATTTCCCGTTACCCGCAATCGCCGGCTCGTCGTATCCGCGACTCGCGGCGATGTTGGGGTTCTGGGTTGATCCGGGGACCTGCGGATCGACGAAGTAACTTGCGTTATAGGCGTTGCCCGGCCCGCCGATCCCGGAGTAGGGTACGTTCGGCCCGTAGTTCGTCTCCGGGATCGTGTAGAGTTTCCCGTTGATGAATCCGAACGACGAACGGCCGACGCCGAACGCGTAGCCGTCGTTGGCGAGAAGCGACGGCGTGATGCGAATCCCGCTCTTCGTCTGGAAGGTGAACCCCGTCGAGAGCGTCACCGGCGGTACGAAGCCGGCATGGAAGTACTGGCCGCTCTGCAACAGATATTGGCTGAGGATCGGAAGGTTAGAACCTCCGGCGACCGGTGGCGTATTGGTGTACTCGTTGAGATAATCGAAGGTCGCAAAACCGCTGATGCCCGTCTGGCCCTTCGGGATCTCGGGAGTCGTGAACTGCTGCTCGATCCCGAAGGTACGTTCGTTTCCGTTCGCCGTCGTCGTGAAAACCGCGGCGGACGTCTGTCCGGTGATCGGATTCGGAGGACCGCTCGCCAAGTAGACGTTCTGCTCGACGTTATAACCGGTCCGCGCAAAGGCCGTCGTGTGAGAGGCCCAGCCGCGGATGATGCCCTTCGAGAACTGATGAGAGTATGCGAAATCGTAGTTGTTGTACGTCGGCGGACCAAATCCACCGAGGTCGGGAGCATCGAAGAACTGATCGTACAGCGATACGATCGACGTCGCATAATTCGGGCACTTGAAGAAGTACGACGGCTGGCCACCATTGGCGACGGGATTCTGGTCGAGACCCGGGTTCTGCGAATACCCGGCGCCCGGTCCGTGCGTACCGCTCCCGCAAGCCGGGTCGGCCGCCGAGTCCTTGGCGGCGATGTCGTACAAGAGCGGACTAACGCCGGCCGCATTGATCGGCGTGCCGAGCGTTTGGCCGAAGAAGAACAGGGTCGAGCGTCCGTACGATGCGCGGATCGAATCGTCAGGACCGAGTTGATAGGATGCGGCAGCTCGAGGTTCGATCTCCCGCGGCCGAATGAACGCGTTGCTCACCTTATTCGGATTGACGTCCGAGGGCGTATCCGAGCCCAGCTGGTCGGGCCCGAAGCGATTCTGCTCGCCGTCCACGCGCACGCCGAGGTCGAGATGGACGCGCGATGTCGGCGAGTACTGGTCGCGGAGACCGAGACCCCATTGCTGCTGATCGGTTCCGTGATAGTCGATGCCGAAATTCGGAATATCGGGCAACGTGCCGTTCCATTTGCCCGCTGCGAGCAGTGCCGAGTAAATGTAACATCCGCCCATGCCGTTCGTCACGGCGGGTGCGGGCTGGCCGGCTTTAACCGGCGTAAGCGAGCCCTGCCCGATGCAAGGATTGGCGGCGCTTACGGGCTGACCCGGGTTCTCGGGTAGATACCAATCCTGCACGCCCGGGTATTCCGAGTTTACGAGCGATCCGATGTAGAGCGCGTACGTTCCGATTCCCGGCGCCTGCTCGTCCCAGAAGGGCTTGGCATTCTCGTACTTGCCTTCGAGCGTGATCGTCTGATTGTCACCGAGCTGCTTCGTGATATCGGCGAGAAAGCCGGTACGCGATCCGCCGGTTTCGTCGTAGCTCGTACCGAAAACGCCCTGGCTCGGATATTCCGAGTAGTTCGTGCCGCCGTTGTAGAGGCCCCAATTGTAATAGGTCGTGCTCAAGAACGTCGATGAATTGAGGTTGTTCGTGTAGGCGACCTTGAGGAAATTCAACGGGTTCGAAGTCACCTGGTCCGCGGTCGTAACGGACTGGTACGAGGCCGGTTGATACGGAATGTGCGGAATCAATTTGGCGAGGTATGCGTCCTGCTGCGCTACCGTCGTGCCCGGGAACGCGTACTGCGGCACCGCGTTCTCGGATCCGAAAACCTCCGCACCCGTCGACAGCGCATCGAGAAACCCCGATGAGGGATTCGTGAAGTACTGAAGCCCGCCGAGGCCGCCGTAACCAGCATACTGGCGAAAGTCGGCGTTGCGTTCTAGGACCTGGATCGACTGGTTGTTGTTCTTCCCGAAACGGAAGATGAAATTGTCGATGATGTCGGTGTGCTGAATGAGCCCGATGTTATAGTACTGGCCGTTGGCATTTTGACCGGTCAGCGGGCTGTTAAAAATCGACTGCTGGTACGAACTCACGCCGTAGGGCGCGAACTGCGGTACGTAGTCGCTGCCCGAAAAACCGAAATAATTGGAGATCCGGCCGTTCTGCGTCGCGAAACTGTTATTGAAATTTAGCGTGTGGTTGTAAAAGGGAGCCGCCACCTCGAGATCGAGGACCGAACTTCCGGGATACGTACCGCGCGGCACGACCGTGTTGATCGTTCCGCCGCCGCTGTTCCCCTGGGTCGAGTCGCCGGCGCCGGAGACGACCTGAATGCTGCCACCGGTGCCGCCCGCGAGGTTGTTGAGGAATCCTTGGCTACCGTTCTCGTCGAAGAAGGGCGCCGTGAACGGAACGCCGTCGAATTGGTATCCAAGTTCGACCGCGAGCGAGCCGCGGACGGAGAGCCCGGCGCCGTTCGACGAGTCGTAGGTCGGGATGACGCCCGGCGAGCTCTGTAAGAGCGTCCGCTCGTCGGTCGAGTATTCGTTACCGAGAGCCTGCGTGATGCGCTGGCCGCTGATCGTGTACGTGTCCTGCGTCTGCGAGGGCTGGAACGCGGACGTAGGCGAGCGGGCCGTGACCGTGCCGATCGTCCGGATCGACTTCGTGAACGTGATCTTGCCGAGATCGACCGTCGCGTCGCCGAGGACCGTGACGCCGGTAAGGGACTTCGGCTCGAAGCCCGACTTCTCGAACGAGAGTTCGTACGTGTCGGTCGGAATCTGAAGGAACGTGAACCGCCCCTCGCCGTCGGTCGTCGCCTTGTACGCACCGCTGGCGGAGGCCGCGGTAATAGCGACCCCAGGAACCGGAAGATTCGTGGTGGGGTCGAGTACCTGGCCCCGGATCGACCCGCTCACACCGCCGACCGCAAGCGTCGGCGTAGGGGATACCAGGAACGCGACCAGACTGAAGAGAGCGAGAAGGGACGCGAAACCACGGGCCCTTCTGAAGACTCGAAAGTCTCCCGAGAAAAGTCGGGACATGAAGCGAACTCTCCCTAGAAGGAAATTCGGGGGACCCATCCCCAGGAAAAATTCCCGCTCGGCCTATGCGATAACATAACGGAGGAACGGGGTTATGATCTCGGGAGGTGGGCGAATTTCAAGTCTCTACGGACATTCCCAGTCGAAGCCTGCTAACAAAAGGCTAAGTTCGAAAGAATTTGCAGCTGAATCGAAGGAAAAACTCCCCCGATTTTTCGGCAAGTGAAAACCCGGGGGACATCAATGGCCATGAGGAAAAATTCCTCAGACTGTCCTTGCCGACGCGCTCAAGGCGTCGCCTCCCGGCCGATTCCGAACGATTGCGGGTAGAATATCGCCATGCTTCCTTTTCGAAAAACGCTCGTTGCATCGCTCTGGGCAGGTCTGGCCGCCGCAACAATGGCGACGGCCGCCGCGGCGCCCGCCACGCGCTACGCCGTAGCCTCGAACGTCCTCTTCAAGACCTCGCTTGTGTCCGACGATCATCCGTCGGGGGCGACCGAGGGAACCCTCCGTCTGAACTTCGGCAGCGGCGGCACCATCCTCGGAACCTTCCATCCGGTCGATAGCGGCCAGTATTTGCAGGTTAGCGGCGGCCTTACCGGCGACCGCATCGTCCTGAACATCGAGGGCTACCCGCCGATCGACGGGACGTACGTGCACGGCAAGATCGTCGGCTACGCGTTCATCAATGAGGATACCCACCGCTTCACGGCGATCCGCTCCGACGAGCCCGATCTTTGAAAAGGGACCCGGCCGACGGCCGGGTCCCTTTTTCGTGAGGACGATCTTCGTCCTTAGTGGTGGGGCTGACTCAAACGCTTGAGCGTCGACCGGAGTACCGAGGCGGTCGCTGCCGGACCGCCGCCTGCCGCGGACGTGGTGATGTCATCTTGACCCGATGTCGTGATCGTCGGGTTGGCAACGCCGTCCGAGGCCGGGAAACCCGCTTCGAGTAACGGGTAATCGACCGCGAAACCGTAGATCGCCCAGCCGTCCTGCGCCGTAGCGGCACCGGCAGCGGCCGTGTTTTCGGCAGCCGTGCAGAACGTATGGGGCTGCGCCTTGCCGATCGGAGCGGCGCCGATGGAATCCGGAACCGTAACGGTCGCAGCTCCCAACGGCACCTCGAACGTGTAGTAGTAGGGCGCCGAGCCCGAGAGCTGGCAGCTGGCGGGACCGACGTTGACGAGTTCCACGAACTCTTCGGTCACGCCGCCGCCCGCGGCAAAGTTCGTCGCGATCGTACCGCCGCCCGTGCCGTCAGGCGTGAAGACCGGCGGAGTTCCCCAGGCAGGGAGGACGGTTCCGGCAGTCAAGTTCGCCGTGGCCGCTTTCGAGCCGTAGGACTCGACCCCGGACGAACTGATGCCGGTCGGGATGACGATGTTGAGCGCGTACGCTCCGCTCACCGGCGTCGCTTGAAAATCGGCGAAGCCGAGCGTGTAGCCCGGATAGCCGCTCGGGAAGGTGCCGTCTTGCGTCGACGTATGGCCGGGTGGCACGAACGCCGGCGGTCCGCCGATGTATTCGAGCGGAGTCCCGGCAAGCACCGTGTTCACGGCCGAGTAGAACGGCATCGGACCCGGCTCAAGATCCGGGGTCGAGCCCGAATTGGCCAGCACTCCCGGGAAAAATCCGTACGAGGATGCGAGGTAATTACCTTGCGCGCTGTCGCCTGCATCGGGATCGAAGGTAGTCTGCGGCGGCGGCGAGCCGATACTCGTCGGGATGAACGCGGAGATGTGAGCGGTCCCCGCATCGCCGTATGCATCCGGCGCACCGGCCGGCACGGTGAAACCGGCAGGTCCCGTGATCGTCGGGGCGTTGCTTAGGATACTCGTGCCGTTGGCTTGCCGTAGCGTCACGAGCGTGTTCAGGCCGACCGAGCCCGCGATGTTTGCGGTACCGACCGCGAATTCCAAGGTCGTACCGGTGACCGGGTTGCTCGAAGACGTGACTTTGGGTTGCAGGCTCGATTGGATCGAACCGCCGGAACAGGCCGCGAGCGAAACGAGGGCCACGCTCGCGCCGAGTTGGAGTTGTCGTTTCATAGTAATCAACTTCGAATGCCCTACAGAGCGTACTGGAAATAGAGGCGAAAGGTCGTCGGCAACGAGCCGTAGCCGCCGTTGATCGGAATCACGTATGCCGCGTACGGACTCGTGTTTTTCGCGATCAAGGCCGCCTCACCCGGAAACGCAAGACCGGTGTACGACTGACCCGTCAGCGGACCGGCGACGCCCGTCGAAACCGGATAGTAGTTCGCGTTGGGAGCGGGCACGCCGAAGTACTCGTTGTTGAACACGTCGAGCACCTGAACGCCGAACGTGCTGCGCGAGCCCGGCGGGCTGTATTCGAGCGTGATGTCGCTCGTCAACTGCGGCTTGCTCAGGAGTCCGCCGCCGGAAGGCGATTCGGCCGTGCCGCGCGTCGCCGAAATGATCGGATTGTGAACGTTGCCCGGATTCGCCGGATCGACGTAGCTCGGCGCACCCGAGGCTCCGAACTGGTCGGTGAGATTCGTGTTCGGCACGTTGCCCGGTCCGTAAAGCGGCGAGAAGTACGGCGTCAGCGATCCCGAGTTGTACGGGTAGCCCACGTTGAAGTGCACCACCGGGTTGATCCGGAAGCCGCTCTTCGTCTTATACGACAAGCCGAGATTTGCCACGAACGGGCTCACGAAACCGGCGCGATACAGGTCGCCGCTGGCGTAGGACTGCGGCAGAACGTACGGCTCGAAGTCCTGGCCCGCGAAGTTATCGCCGCCCGGCGGCGTGTTGGTGAACTCGTTGACGTACGTCGCGGAGATGAATCCGGTAAGACCGGTCGGGCGGTCGGGCAGCGTGTACTCGAGATCGAGACCGGTCGTCACGTTCTTCCCGCCGGGCTGATTGACGAGCGAACCGAAGGTGTAGAGGCCCGTCGCCGCATTGTAGATCAGCGGTGCCGTCGCGACTTGGATGTCCTTGCCTTGACGGAAGAACGGCGCGATGCGAACCGCCGACCCATTCTTGAACTGGTGCGAATAGTTGAAATCGTAGTTCTCAAAGACAGCGGGCACGACCGCGGCGATCTCGGGGTAGTACGCGTCGCCATTGAAGTACAACAGCTGGGCGAGGCTCGCGCACGGCTTGCCGAGTTGCAGGTTCGTCCCGACCGAGCCTTTGTACGATGGAGGCGTCGATGCGGTCGCGCCGACCGGGAATGGGATGGTCGCGTAGCAGGTATTGGGCGTCGTGAGCACGCCGGTCAGCGGCGACGGGAAATCCTGCCAAATGCTGTTCGGGATGTTCGGAATGTTCGAAAACTGCTGGTACGCCGCGAAGCTGTTCGGACTTGCCTGTTCGCCCGAACCCGTTTCGTTGATCGACTTGCCGTAGGTGAAGGCGACCGAGTCGTTGTTCGTCGCGCGGTACGCGAAGCCGAGCCGTGGCTCGATAAAATGCGGCTGTTCGACGTTGCCGTAGTCCGCGATGTAGTAGGTCGACGGCGAACCGGGGACGGGTTGAATGTCCTCGTCTTCGTAGAAGGCGTTCTTGCCGAAACCTTCGTTGATGAGGTCGTAACGCACGCCGAGGTCGAGACGCAGGCGCGAGCCGAGCTGGACTTGATCGCGCAAACCGAGCCCGTAGAACTTCTGGAGATTCTGCGACGAGAGATCGAGTCCGGGAGCGTACGGCGT
>Ga0116227_10000295_pt1 | contig 92730 bp, 80 predicted proteins | sample S1TSphgellanicum_FD_89693 | JGI IMG/M metagenome (GOLD analysis project Ga0116227, IMG submission 89693) | Host-associated microbial communities from peat moss isolated from Minnesota, USA - S1T2_Fb - Sphagnum magellanicum MG | ecosystem: Host-associated > Plants > Peat moss > Unclassified... | reverse complement strand
GGTTTTAAAATTTATTAAAAAAACCTATTCAAATGGTTTTAAAAAAATTTAATGTATATTGGTGTGATCCAATGTTGGGAGAGTAAGTGTGAATACACACATGCCCATCACATAAATGATTTACACTCACATAACATTGTGTAAATGTTTTTAGAAAAGTAATGTCAATGAACTAGGTTCCAAAAAAAAAAGTCCTATGGGATGCATCTAATGTTTTGGTGGTTCATTATGTTTCTTTTGAAAACCATTGGCAAGTGCACATTTTCCACAATAAAAAATTGGGCGTTAAATATTAAACGACCAAATTATTTTGATGCCAACTTCCAATTGTAGTTGCATCATTTAGGACTTTCCTTTTGAACACATGGTCTTGGTAAAACTTGATAAAGTTATTTATTTAATCTCCTTGTACACCAAAATTACTTTTTTCTTTTATATTCATTCATTTCCTTTTGTATTTATTCAGGAAAATGGCTTCAATGAAATCAAGGAAAAATTCCCCTTAAAATTTATGCAGTTTAATGTATTTTGATCCAATCAAGCAAGGGTCAATTGACAATTTGAAAATTTGAAATGAAGAATTTTCTTTTAAAAGATTTACACATATTTATGCATATTTTCATAATTTTACACAATGGATGAATCATTCACACTTACATGATTCTACAAACTTAAAATTGATTTAGATGATTTTACATTTACATGTCCATGTTAAGGGGGTTGGATGAGTACATGATTTTGGATGAATAAACATTTAGGATAGGGACTTGATCAGGGAATTTTGTTAGTTTGAATTTTGAATTCTTGTTGGTTTTAAATCATGATGAGGACATGGGGCTATCAAAAGGGGGAGGTTTTGGAAATGGGAGAACATAATTTTTAGACACACAATTTTGGTGGAAGAGTAGGAGGAGCTATAGGTTATTATAGTAGAAACCACAAATTCTATTTTGGACATACCATAGGTTTTAATTGTGGTTTTGTATTTTTTTCAACAAAACATGGGATTTTGTTGTAATTTTTAGTAATACAAAGAAACACATACTTTTGCAATGAATTTTATGTTTATATTGTCGTGTGAATTTTCTATAGTATGAAAATATGATGAAATGAATTGTAATCTTGTTTTTAGAGTTTTTTTTCAAATGTATTATGAAGTGCAAAATTTGGTTATATGAAATAACCATGAATCTCGTGTTTTAATGAATGGCAATTTTAAGTGTGTTGAGAACTAATGCAAAATAATGGATGTATGCATGTGAAATGAAAATTTGTTGTTATAGTAACGTGGAATAATTATGTAGGAATTAAATTTCACTTCTACCATTTGGCGACCATCTTGTGGAGGATTTTTTTTCTATTTGTTTTTTTCAATAATGGGATGGTTTTATACAAATTTTGTTGTATACTATAAATGTGAGTGTTCAAACGAGTAATGTTGTTTTTTTTCAATTCGAAATTTACAGGAATATGTTATAAAGTATTAGAGGTTTAAGTGGTTGATGCCGTAAGGATTATAGAACAATCAATAAACTCCAAAGATGAAAAATTGTGAAACAAGGTGAATTGGATGGTGACCTAAAGTTTATAATGACAATTGGACTTGGAGGCAAATCGGCAGGTTATTGAAAGACAAACAAAAGATAATCTGGAAAATGGAAAAAAATATGCAAGGTTTATAAAAACCCCATATCGGAATCTAATGTTGGATAGAGGAGTTTTGAGAATAGAATAAAGACCTATAGGGCACAAGTTTTTTCTACCATAAGAGGTGGAAAATCGTGAAGTATGGATTAGGGGTCTTTAGAGAAGGCCCAATTACAAACAACAATCTCCACAAAAAGAGATGTAGTCAATTATTCACCCAAATGAATGGGTGCAGTATACTTTTTAGCTGCAATTTGTGGTTTAGAGTAAAAAAGATCAAGATGAAGCATGGACTTTTGTAGTACCTGATCAACCATTGGAAATTTCAAATTTAGAGTCGGTGAATAGTCGAAGAAGGGATGTTACAAGAGGTATACAACCCAAGTTTGTGTATGAATCTAGATTTTTAAATTACTATGAACCAATGAAAGACTAGGAGGTGGAAGAAAACACCAATATCGATGTGGTTGAAGAGATTGAGGAAAATTACCTATGATCATCTGATTATGTAGAGGCACAAGTGAATGTGTTGGATGAAGTACCACAGTCATACTCACATTAAAGGAATCAATAGTTAAATTAAACTTGGTACACAACCGAAACATAATATTATGAATCTATGGATTTAGGGATGGTCAAATTACTTTCAAGGGTTTGTGCATTCTGTGAGGAAGGACATGCAATCATGGATTGTCCTTTTGTGCCTTTTCACATCAGAGTAGGTATTGCTAGACATGTGGAGTTATAGAATGTGGCAAGAACATTAATGGATTAATCGCATGAATAGGAACCAAGAATTCCTATAGTCCAAAATAAATTGAGAGGCATGGAGTTGGTAAGCTAATTGGGACCACAAAGTTGACAGATTTGTTCATCTATTTAGACCAAGAATAGAAAACCAAAGGTGTATTCACATCCACATTTTTCACCACAGAAGATACCACTGGGTAACCACAAAATGGAACATCATTGCCTTCGAATCAACACATTTTCACCAATCGTGTTAAAAGCAGTAATTATTGAAACCTGGAGATAACTTGCTAGAGTAGTAATTGCTTAATCATTTTATGCGAGTATAACAGCCACAAGAGTTGAAACAATTGTTACGCCCACCATGGATGTTGTCAAAAGGGGAGTACTAATTGGATCCATTGCAAAATTAGGTAGTTGATCGGGTGGATTCTCGACAAGAAAGAAATTGAGTGGGAATATGACATTACCAATAACAACTATTGAAGTTGTTGGGACACCTCAAATGGTGTTTACGAATCCAATGATGATTATTCATTGAATAGGACTACATATCAACCATTGATGAGTTCAATGGTTACTATAGGGTACAAAAGTGTAGAGGCAGCAAATCTAAGAGGAAGATATCGAGAACCATCTGTTGTAACTATACCAATTCTTGATCACAGAGATGGCCATTATGTGAAGTCAAACAGGGTAGCTTTTATGTATCCTAATTTCAAAAAAGATGTTGATCTAGATGCTCATGTCAGAATGTTCAATTCTGCAATAAAAATAAATGTAAAGACTTCTAAATAGTATATCATCAATGCGTTTAGCTATATGCTAAGAGATATGACATCAAACTGGTGTCATAATTACATGTTAGAATTCCCTAACTGTATTTTTTCAGAACTTACATACTAGAAGAAAAACCCCATTTTTCTACTAATGACACGTGCATTTTACAAATGTCATCAGAAGATTTAGAATGATGAACAAATATACATGGAGTTAAAGAATATGAAGCAGAAGGAGACTAAAAAGGTGGAGGTTTACTACGAGTAGATTTAGAAGTTGTTTCATGGATTACAAGTACCAACCACAAACAATTTTCTAACTATTGTGTTTAGAACATGTTCGCAATCATACTTCAAAATTTCAAATGCAGGGATGAAGTGGTCCATACTGCAACAACATAAGGAGGCAACAATGTTGTGTGAAAAAGGCATGATCACTATAGAAACAAGGAGTGCCTTTTTAATACCATAAAATATCAAACATGTAATATTAGTGAAAACATAGAGTAATACATGGAAAACTAACAAACATTACACAAACTATGGGATGATGAATCACAATGTGGAGACATGTAAATAGAAGAAATAATAGACCATGGTGACAACCATAGAGGTAACATAACCAAATCAAAAACCAAAGAAGACATCTTCATATGCATGCCACATCTATGGTTTGAATGGGCATAAAACGAAAGATTGTCCAAAGTTTACTGAGATGTAAAAGATGTTTCATGGGAAATCTATGGCAATAGCAAAGGTTCAACCTATTGTCGAGACACAAACAATCATTGTAGATGTGAATGTGCTGGATGTTAATGCTACCACAAGAAGTAAAATAACTAAAAAACATGTGTTCAAGGATAGAGAGCCAAGAAAAGCAAAAAGTGTTGTTGATTAGGAGAAATAACCATTACAAAAAATCGTGGTTTTTTTAAAGGTTCAACTTGACTAAAGTGTCCACATTGACCGAAAGGATGTTTACTTTGACTAAAGGCATGGTCATGAAAAACACTTGGTTCTTTTGGTTGGTGTTTTTGACTAAAATGACCATATTGACCAAGTGTTAAGTTTTACATCTAGTCAAGAAAGACAAATTTTTAAAATGGTCCATCAAGATGCCCATGGTGTAATCAAATTGGCCATACTAAATGGCCATGTTTAGTCAAATTGGCCATATTAATTTGGTTAGCTAACATATTTATTATGATTACTAAAGTACCTACCTACCTACTTACCTAAATATGTCCTATTTAACTACCTATTTACCTACCATCTACCTACCTACTTATATTTTATTTATTTATCTACCTACCTATTATCAACCGACATACCTACCTTTAGTTTCATAAATATGAACATTTAAAAAGATAGGTAGGTAGGCATGTGTACCTACCTATCTATTTAGTTAAGTACCTACTAACCTACTTATGAAAAAAATTGAAGTTCAAATGTTGTTTTACACATTGACAAAAAAATTCATGGATACATGTAAAATCTGTTTGGTATCATATTGTTTTACAAAGTGATGGGATGGTTTGATTGCCAAAATATTAGTGTGGAACCAAGGAGACCAAGGTTCAATCCCCTTCACCAATATATATTATGTGGAGTATGTATATTTGTATATATACCTTGTACATGTGTGTAAATGTATAGTACCTAGGTGTGTTGTGGATAGGTAGGTAGGAGGCCATGGTGGGTAGTAGGTCATGGGTGGTAAGGTAGGTAAGTACTTATTATTTATTTATTATTTACATTTTTATATTTATAAATTGAACTTCTTTAAAAAAATTAATTTGCTACCCAAATTTTTGTCCAATTTGACTAGTCAAAAAGACCATTTATGGTTAGTTCAAAAAACCACTAATCAAGTTGGACGTGTTCAAATCAACTTGTCCAATATGACTAAGTGGTCAAGTTGATCAAATGTCAAAATGACTGGTTCTTGGTTTAATTTTCAAGTCAAATAAAACATGATTTCTTGTAATGAACAGTTTAAGAAGTCAATGGTGGAAAAAATTCAACAAATTTAAAAAACATAGACCCAAATAGAAAGGCCATCCACATCCATGGAGGGATGGAACACAACATGGCCGAGTTTGCCAAATACTATTCATGTGGAAGCACAAAAATCTCAGGAAGTAATGAATTCACAAGAGAAATTCATCACAATAGAAAAGATTTTTCTAGACATTGGTAAGCAGATGTTAGAAACAAGTTATAATTTGAGCTTGGGACAATTGCTTAAAATAACTCTTGAGTTAAAAATATATCTTTTGCATAAGCTAAAACCAAAGAAAACTCAAAATTTAAGTAAAACAACCATAGATAAACAAGTTGGTTCTTCAATACCATAGGTAGGGACAATTGTTATAGCAATAAATAATCATATGGCACCTATCCAAATATAGATTGGGAAGAATACAATAAAAGATGTGTTGATGGATGGAGTTTTTGGAGTTAATATTATCACAAAACAATTGAGATTGAAGTTGGGGCTTCCAAAGCCTAAACCTGCACCATATAATATAAGGATGATAAATCAAATAACCACAAAACCCAAGGGGTTGATCAAAGATCTGAAGATAAATGTTCATGGCATTATTTACATAATTATGTTTATAATATTTTAGGATAGTGTGGTAGATTCTAGTTATTCCATGTTGTTGGAGAGACCATGGTTGAGGGATGTTAAAGTTACACATGATTGGGGGAGTAACATTGTTACCATACAAGGGAATGAGACAACCAAAACAATTATAGTCACCAAACATTTGGGAGGTGAAACAAGAAGACCAAAAGTGTTATGTTATGATTATCATAATGGCATCATAGATGAAGAAGATATCATCTTTGTTATAGAGCCAAAATTGTTTTCAATAGGAATAATCAATTTACCTAGGACAATTCAATTTGTGAAAACCACATATGTGGATATCATGGATACAAATGTGAATACTACTATTTTAAATTAGGAATTTGAAGTACAGAGCACAAAGAAGAAGATATATGGCAACAAATATGAACCAAAAGTAAATTTGGAGGATAAGGTGTATTTGAAGATGTATTACAATTATTAACCAGGGATAGTTGTAGTGGATGAAACTCTATGAAAAATCAAAGCACGTGAATTATAGATAATTGGATGGACGTTAACTAAATATCAACAATTGATGAAGCTCAATCTAGGAACTAATGCAGAACCACAAATGGTGAAGATTAATGCACAGTTGGAAATAAGCAAGCTGTTAGAATTAGAGCAACTATAGAAGGAATTTTTAAATGTTTTTACATGGACATACAAACATTTGAAAGAGATTCCACTAGAATTAGCATAACACAAAACTGAGTTGGACACCACTATACCATCAGCACATCAGGCTAGGTACAAATTAAATCCAAACTATGTTCAATAGTTAAACAAGATATAGACAAGTTGTTAGCAACTAGATTTATTCAATCTATAGAGGAAGCTACATGGTTATCACCCATAGTAGTAATACCCAAGAAAAATGGCAAACATAAAATCTGTATAGATTTCAAAAAACTAAATGCAGCCACAAAGAAGGATCCATACGCATTACCTTTCATAGTGAAGTGTTAAACATAGTAGTAAGGTTTGAGGCATATTCTTTCTTAGATGGATATTCATGATATCATCAAATCTTTATAACTCCAAAGGACAAATACAAGACTACATTTGTTATAGACCATGGGGCTTTTATATGGAAGGTGATGTCATTTAAAGTGAAAAATGGACCTCCAACATATTAAAGAGCTATTACCAAAGCATTTAAAGAATATTTGGACAATTTTATGAATATATTTTTGGATGATTTTACAATGTATAATGACATGGAGAGTCATTTACAAAAGTTCATATTATGTTTTCAAAAGTGTAGAGAATATGGCATTAGTTTAAATCCAAACAAATGTGCATCTATGGTATTTTCAAGGATGATCTTGGTTTTTATTATTTCCAAAAAAAAGAAACTACCATATCTAAAGAAAATACAAGCAATAGTAAACATGCCACCACCCAAGAATCCACAACAGATTCAAATACTCAATGGGATGGCACAATTTTACACATGTTTTATAAAAAACTTTGTTGTTATGGTACCTATCACTAAATTAATTAGAAATACACAAATTTTATTTGGACAAAAAAATGTCAGAAGGCTTAGGAATTGATCAAAATATAAGTATATTGAAATACCGATATTGATATCACCAAACTGGTAGGTGGAGTTTCATGTTCATACAAGTGCATCCTTGTTAGTTGTGCGGGCCATGATGTTTCAAAATGAAATAGGGAAGATTGATCAACTAGTAGTGTATGCTTCTAGGCTTCTAAATAGGGTAGAACAAAATGATAACACAACAAAAAGAGAGGCTTTAGCAATGGTGTTCGTTTTGCACAAGTTTAGACATTATTTATTGGGCAATAAATTTATATTTTATGTAGATCATATGGCATTGGTGTATTTGGTAAATAAACCACAAGTTTCAGGGAGAATAACTAGATATGCGATTGTTATTGTTCCTAAAATATGACTTCATAGTAATGTATAAGCTAGGTAGAACTCATGTAGTTGCACATGTATTATCAAGACTACCAGATATTACAAAACCCATAGGTGTGCCTGATCAAACCATAGATGCAAGTTTGTTTTACATAGAGCCTAAATGGCTGAAGGATGTGAAAAAACTTTTGAGAATAGGACAAATTGAGGGCACGTTATCGGTACAATAGAAGTAAAAATTAGTCAAGAGAGCAAAACATTTTACATTAAAAAATGGTGAATTGTACAAATGGGCCAAGATAACAAATTACGACAATGTTTAACAACTACAAAATCACATATGGTGATGAAAGAATTTCATGAAAGACCATCAAGAAGGCATTTTGCAACTAAAGTAACATAGATAAATATATTAGATGTTGGATATTGGTGGCCAATTATATACAGAAATGTGCATGATTACTACAAATGTTGTGATGCATGTCAAATAATAGGAGGATTGGTAACTCAAAATCTTGCAAAGTTGGTCACAAGTTTTCCAAAAAACCATTTATGAAATGGGGCTTTGATTTTGTGGGGCTAATTAAACCAACATGAAGATATACAAGAAACAAATATATTTTTGTAGCCATAGATTATGTTACCAAGTGGGTGGAAACAAGAGCATTGAGAACTAATATTGCAATAGCCACAACAAATTTTTTTTATGAATGCATATTAACCAGGTTTATATGTCCTTTAATTATAGTTGTGGATCAAGGAGTTCATTTCATTAATGATGCCTTTAAGTATTTAACAGATCATTTTCTATTGAAACATGTGAATTTTACAACCTATTATCTTCAGGGGAATGGGCAAGCTAAATCTATTAACAAGGTATTTGGGACAATGTTGACCAAGTTAGTTAGTGAGAATAAAACAGATTTGGTTGAACATTAATAGTGTTATTTTCATACAAAATTGTATACAAAGTAGTAATAGGGTAAACACCATATCAATTAATGTATGGATTACATCCATTGATGCCCACCAAGTACATAGTGCTAGTTGCTAGTGGAAATGAGAGAGATAATACTTCAATGACAATTTTAACTAGCAAAATTATAGAGTTGGAAAAGCTGCAAGAAATTAGAATGTAGGCTGTAGAAATTACATGAATTCAATAGTGGAATAGACCATCATGGAATCAACAAAAGAATCCAAAAAAGTAATTCAATTTTGGTGATTATGTTCTATGGTTTACAAGGGGCAATAAGTCACACCTAGGGAAGTTTACTAGGAAATGGTTTGGACTGTATAAAATACAATATGTGTTGCCAAATAACATTATGTTACTGGTGACCATTGAGAAGTTTGAAACTAACCTTGTGTTGGTTAATGTGAATAAGTTCAAACCTTATAAGTACACAGAATCTAAAGTTAAAAAACAAGAACAACAAATGTTAATATATTGGGAACAAAATGTAAACAAAGTTTAAACAAAAAATTCTAATATGAATGAGGAAGTTGAAAATTATGAAATGAAAAAATTACAAATGTAGAGTGTCATGGGCACGAAAAATTACAAGAATAAAAAGTTAACCAAGGATACAACAAGGAAAACAAATCACAAGAAATGTAAGCCTAAATTTAATCCAAGACTAGAAACACAAAAACACAAGGCAAGAACATAATATATGTTAGAAAATGATTCAAAAGGAATTTTATTTTAATGATGTATGAAAAGAAAAGTTAAAACAAGAAAGTGTACCCAAAATCGGTGTTGAACTGATTAAAGGTAATGGGAAGTTCTACCCCTATTTATATCCCTTTGAGGACCTAGCTCAAAGAAACTTCCATAAATTTTTCCATGTGTGCACTAACCAAGGAGGCTTTTCCTAGTTTAAGGAAGCTTCCATGTGTACACCGACCAAGGAGTTAATTAATAGTTAATGATGATGCAAACAATGATGTAAGCGACTATGTTAGTGTAAACGATGATGCAAATGATTATGTTGGTGTAAACGATGATGCAAGCAACTATGTTGGTGCAAGCAATGATGCAAATGATGATGTAGGCGATGGATGATGGTGGTGTCCATGACACATAATATAGAAATTGAAGAAGAAATGGAAGATCCTATGGTCAACATAATATATATTTTTTATCTATAATGATTAACAAATATGTGAGTAATAACTACAAAAGTGAAGGATTTAGGATGCAAAGATTTGAAGATGCTCTTTCATAAGTATCAGTTGAATTGGCAAAAATATTCATCTAGTCATTAAGCATATTCGCATAATCATCAAATTTATTGGCACAATCAATAAAAAAATCGATAGAATTAACATATGTATTATCACAATCAACTAATGAGTTGACATAATCAACAGATAAATGGGTGTAATCAGTAGAAGGTGTATAGGGCAAATGAAGTGGAGTTAGTATAGCTAATGTAAGGAGATTATGGATGTGGAATAATTGGAAAATGAAATTTCCGACATTCATTCATAATGATGATGTTAAGCGTTTCCATGTGGCTATACAAGGGACACATAAACTTGTAGTGATGGGCTATATTAATTTTGAAGATCATGCGTTAATTAAAAGATGGTGGGCAAGTAAAAAATTGAATGTGACAAGCGAGATGTTTAAGGACCAAAAAAATGGGATAACCATTGAAAGCAGTTTATGTTTCTTGTTGGAAGTTGTGCGCATTTTCGAAGTTTTGGAGTTCACAACAACATGAGTGTAGAAAGTGCAATTGAAAAACTATAAAGATTAACAAGGGAAAGGAAGCGCAAAAGAGTTAGCATAGGAAGAGGAAGCAAAATTGTTGAGAAGAACAGAAGTAGGAAAAAGTTGAAAAGAACAAAGAAAGAAGGCATGTTGAATATTCAACTATTGGTTGTGAAATTGTTGTCGCATTCATCATCATCTTTGGAATGTGTAGAAGGAAAAAAATACAATGAGAAGTGCAATTTGCACAAATAATAATTCATGATATATATAAAATTGGAACATTTGCAATTGAATTTTGCACATAAGCAAAAACATTTGGTGTGCAAGAAAATAGATGTCGCAACCCTAGCCTTGGGCTTGCGACCAAGGCAAGGGCTTGCAAGGTTGTGGGGCAAGAGGGAAGCCCGGGGGTCACATCTCATGCTCCCGGGAATGCAAAAGAGTGTGAAATAATGAACTTTCACACTCTCAAGTGAACTCCCATTTTGGGAGTTGGAGTCCTAATGGACTCCCGAATCTTCAAAGGGAGATTGCAGGGGTCAAAACCCATTAGATTAAAGAAATCTTTATATCATTGAAAAGCTATTGAAACGTAAATGTCTAAAATGGGCTTGCATGACCCATTTGGACATCTGAAACATAAGTTATGGCCAAAAGAAAGGATGGGAGTCAAATTGGCGGTTTGACTCCCAACCACTAAAAGTCTAGAATCGACCCGATTTCTTTGTGTGCAGGTGGCGTGCGACATAATGTTGAAAAGCTCTCAACAAAGGCTACACCTTTGCCTTAGACCTCATTTCAATTAGAGGTCTACACACAAAGTTATAGGGTCCCAAAGTCACGAAAGTCCCAACTTTGGGAATTTCGGGACTCCCAAATGGGATTCCCAGGACAAAATGCCATTTGGATGTGGGCTTCGTGGAGAGGCACAAAGTATATTATCAAGGGGAAGGTGGCGGCTTCCCCCAACTTCGGGCTGTGGTGAGTCTTATGAGTTTGAGTTTGCTCATGGTTCGTCTTAGCACCAAAAGTGCTCCGCTATGCACTAACCAACTTGTTGTTTGGTTTGTGTAGGTTTATGTAAGTGATTGAAGTGCTTGTCAATCTTCCTAGTCCCATCCCAAAGCTCCAGCACGCCCCTCTACCCCCGAAATGTTACGAGCAAAGGAGCATGCCCCAACTTCCTACTCTTCCACTGTTTTCATCTTAGACTCACATTTGAGTCTCTTGAGGAGGTTGGGAGTGTGTTCGTAGATAGGACCAGGAGCTACATTAATAGATCCAATGTTCATTGAAAAATCAAAGGAAGATGAAGTTGTGGAATAACACTTTGTGGAAGCATAAACAACACAAACGGACGTAGAGAGGAGAATGTTATTGAAACGAAAGTATAACCATCCACATAGGTGTAAATGGAAGTATAACAATCCACATAGGTGCAGGCGAATGGTAGAAGCACAATGAAGGGCAATGGAGATGGAAAAGCTTGAATTGGAAGTTATAGCAAAGAAAATACATATAATCCTGGACAAAATTACACTTCTGGAGAAAGGTATTAAAATTCCAAATCTTGACTGATTCATGTGGACATAAACAAAACAAAATTATGATAAACATATTGAATGGATGGAAAACTAGAAGGATATTACTAAGGAAGAAGACTAGGCTTCTAAAACATGGTTTATTCCTTTATTTCTGATGGATTAGTAAGCACTGATGCTTGATGTAATGTTGGAATTTCTGAACACATTATTAATCAAGGGTGCATATAAAGATAAGGTGTATGTAATTAATAAACAACTAATTGTAGATGTTTTTGGAGTGTGTGCAGATGGGTATGTAAAAGAACCAAAAAGGCAAGTTAATAAGTCCTTAATAATTCAGGTATTATAGAGTTACAGACTTGCAACTACAAATTTTTCTACAAATCAAAGGAATGCAAAGAGTCTAGGTCTATCATTCTCTATTAGATATCCTGCCATTACATCTATCATTTATCAAAGGGAAAAGGTACAATATTTTAATAATAATAATGCTACCGCATTAATGAGAGTAGAGAAGGGGCAGAAGGTAGATTGGGCACAAATTATATTCAATAGTTTATGTAGTGAGCTAGATCAGTGGTATAAGTATGTTAAGGAGAATAAAGGGGATAAGAGAAATACCTATCAATTTGCCTTAATATTGGCAAAAAAGTTTCAATATTTATTTGTGCATCGAAAGGAGAATCCATAGAAACCACCAACCAAGGTTAAAATAACTAGGGAGGAGATGCAAACAAGACTGGAAAACAGAAAAAATGCTATAACAAACTCTACATAAAGTGTTATTAAGAGGAAGAACAAAGTTGAGGAAGGAGGAGCCTCAAACTCAGTAGTGAATACGAAATAGGAGAACGCAAATGCAAGGGCATAAAAAATGACGAGGGGTAGAGTGAAACCATCTACAATGCCAACAATGGTATGAGTAGTGCTAATAGTCGTACAAGCAACCATATAGACCACAAAAGTACCACAAATGACAACTCCATGGGATAGATAGCTGAGGGAGCAAAAGCAAGGGGTACCATAGATGACTTTTCATAGGAAAGGCAACTGAGGGAAAAAGCCAAGAAGTTAAAAGGGGACATGACATAAGGCTTTCAAATAGCAAGGAACATTTGCATTTTGATGGAAATGTATATGAAGATTAGATGGAGACCACTGCAAGTCCATAACATTGCAACATTTGGAACAACATTTGGAACAATAACAACGACAAACATAGGAAGGTTTACATGCTAGTGAATTACATACAAAGAGAATGGCAACACAACTTGCTTTTGAAATATTCAAATTAATAGAATTACAAACACCACCTAGTAGACCAAAATATGTAAAGGGATTCCAATTTGAATTCGAATTAGGGAGAAAAATGGTGTAAGAACTGGGATCATTTGCAGAAAGATTTAGAAATCCTACGACACAAACAAGTACACCAAATGTAAAAGTAATGGAATTAGATAAAGTAACTAAATTATTTTAAACCATGGTAATTATGAGTTTGAATATGGGGAATTTGACTTTGGAGGTGAACAATTTGAAGAACAGGTTGGCTACAAGGGAGAAGGAAAAGGTAATGTTACAAGAGGAATTGGATAAGGAAAGAAACATTGAGAAGGGGTATAAACATATTGTGGAAAATTTGGAGGAAGAAGAAGGCAAAGGCTAAGCAAAAGATTAAAGTGCTCATTAAAAAACTATAAGATGATAATGAGGAGCTCAAGGGTAGTTGCACAACATGGTTGAAGTCACTGAATGAAAAATTGCAAGATTTAAAGCATAAGGCTAAAATCTAGGAAACCACATAAAGAAAGTGGACAGAGGCATTGTTTCTTCATAAGAAACAACATGCGGCTTTGGATAGTTAGGTGAAAGCTCTGACTAAGGAAAAGAAAAAGGAGAATGTTTTTGATAGATTTGGAATTAGTGAATATGAAGAATGTATATTTGTTGTAATCTAAAGAGCTTAGAAGAAAAACAACAAAGGGAGAGAAAAAGAAGTTACTAGAGGAAATGAAGGTGTATTAGATGAATCTACATCACTTGTAAGCATAGTTGGAGATGGCACATGTATAGAGGAAGAGTCTAAACATAGTTGGTGTCAAGAAAATATTAGAAGATTATATACTAGTATTATACCTTGATGAGGACGAAAAACAAGATGAAGGATTTTGAAGCAGAATCTGAAGAATGGTGGGAGGTTGGAGAAAAATATTTTACAAAGGAGTTGTAGAATAATCTAGTTTAACGTAGAGTTGATGAAAGAATTTTGAGGTACAAGTTGGAAGCTTATCAAAAAAAAATTCCAAAATTTATCTATGGTAGTCTAACAAGTATAGAAGTATTGGGCCAAGATAAGGAGACTAAAACAAGGCCCAATGGAACATCTTAAGAAGAGGAAATGCAAACTAAGGAACCATAAGACTTCATAAGTGGAGCAACTTAGGAGGCAAAGGTATAGACTAAGAAACCATAAGACTTCAAAGGAGGGGGTTAGGAAAAGAAATAACCAAAGAGAACTCAAGAACAAGGACAGGTGGAAATTATGCCATCAATAGAAGAAGTATTTAAAATACAGCCCCTAGAAATAAAACCACATACTAAGTTAGTAAAAGAGGAGGTCAAAACTACAAAGATGGATGTACATGTTAAAATTGCAAAACCACAAGTGGTTACATAACCATTGGTTGTTGTATAGGTTGAAATTACAAAAACTATCATAGAGGATATAAATGTTTAGAACGTTGTAGAATACATTCATTTCATTTTTTGTCATTTTCCAAATATTTTGTGGATAGAATCCAAAGTACAGAGGGGGTAATGTTAAGGGGGTTGGATGAATACATGATTTTGGATAAACAAGCATTTAGGATATGGATTGATTAAGGAACTTTGTTAGTTTGAATTTTGAATTCTTGTTGGTTTTGAATCATGATGAGTACTGGGGACTATAAAAAAGGAAGGTTCTGGAAAACAGAGGACATAATTCTTAAACACACAGTTTTGGGGGAAGAGTGGGAGGAGTTATAGGTACTTGTAGTAGAAAACCACATATTTTGTTTTGGATATACCAAAGATTTTAATTGTTGTTTTGGATTTGTTTCAACAAAACATGGGATTTTGTTGTAATTTTCATGTTTTTAGTAAAACAGAGAAGCACAAACTTTTGCAATGAATTTTATGTTTATAATGTTGTGTGAATTTTTTGTAGTATCAGAATATGATGAAAATAATTGTAATCTTGTTTCTGGAGTTTTTTTCCAAATGTATTATGAAGTGTAAATTCTGGTTATATGAAATAACCATAAATCTCATGTTTTAATGAACAAAAATGTTAAATGTGTTGAAAGTTAATGCAACATAATGGATGTATGCATGTGAAGTGCAAATATGTTGTTACAATAGTGTGGAATAATTCTACAAGAATTAAATTTCACTTTTACTAGTCCATAGTTAGGCATTTACACTAACATGGAATCTAAACAAATTTGCTATTCACACTTACAAAACATGTATGTCCAAAACCATATGCTAGTCGTAACTTGACCTTTAATTATAATAAGGTCATTGGAAATAAAGTGGGGAATTATCAAACATGATGTTCTAAATTTATGGGTTGTTTTAGGTTTGAATGGCTTATGGAGATGAGACATGCATGGATAGTAATGTTCCCCAAGGAAGAAACAAGAAAAACAATATTTGAATTGAAACTTATTCCAAGTTTTATGTTTCGTGTCTTTGGGCAAAAGGTCTTGCATTTTAGTATTTCACACATTGCAATAATTGTAACAACAAAAGAAATGAAGGTCTTTTTTGTATAAACTCAAAATGCATTGGATGCATCAATTTCCAAAAGGATTATTTCATTAAATATCAAATGGACATGTTGTTGAAACTTAATGGCACATTCATATTGAAAGTTTGTTTTTCTTCATAGGCACATATATATTAACAAGGTATTATTTTATCCATGGCACTTTAAATTTGAACAAGTTTAAAAATTCCTAACAAGTTCTTGAAAACTTTACATGACTTTGTTCCATGAGAAAATAAAGTTCAAGGACGCACAAAGAATGTATAAAAAATTTATTTTGCCTCAAGATTCTTACCACAAACATTTTAACTACCTATATAAAATGTTCAAATGTGACAAGAACCTCAAGTGCCCTATTGCAATGTACAAAGTTTCAAAAAATGAAATTTTGGGGAATGTTGGGCCATTGATAAAACATGGCTTGCATTGGATAACTTTTACTATTCTTACCTTCATAGATGAAAACAATAGATCCTCTACATGCTTATATAAAATTTGAAGCAAATTTATTTCATTTGACATGACAAAAAAAGGGAAATCAAAGATAGGTAATAGGTTTTGTAAAAAAAAGCTGAATTTGGGGGTCCTAGGAATGAGTCCTTATGTTTCAAATGGGGTACCCCAACCGTGCTTGGACCCAACTTGGATTATGTATGTGTTTGATACCAATTTGAATTAAAACCCTCAATTTGAAATAAGTGCAAGAACATTGGACATGGTCAATCAAATGATAACAACTAGGCAAAACAAACCATTGCTGAAGCAAAACAACCTTTTGAAGCAATTTCATTTTTCAATGTATATTTCCATGCATCGGTATGAATGTTGAAACATAAACTACCAACAATCATGCAAAAATAATACTAATATATGGTTGAAATTCTAGGATGTGAATAAAACTTTGAGTGTGTTACCCTTTGGCAAACTTGTTGACTAGCCATTAGCCATCTTGTTTGCGCATGATGTGGCACATGACATGTTTGCTACATGTTAGTTTCCAATGTGGCTAAACCTATTGCATTTTATTTTTTGGCACTCGAGTGTCAACACCTCAAATAGTAAGCCTTGAATGATTTAGAATCTTAATCCAAAGACATGTTGCAAAAGCAATTGGAATTACACAAGCAACGACACCCGAAGAATGAAAAAATTAGCTTCATACATTATTAGTTGTTGTTAAAGGACATCCCATGTTGGGCTAACATATGGGAACATTTGAAGTGTGCACCAATTCCAAAGTGAAAAAGTTTTGAAACCAAAGAAAATTTTATAACTAACTTAATCGAAACCACAAATGTGAATATCATAATACACGGGTGACTTTAGCATAAGTTAGATTATTTTCAACTTTGTCGTTTTAAAAAAAAATCAATTCTTTCTACCAAAATTTTCAAAAACACATTCAAGTTGCTAGCCAATTTTGAACTAGGGACCTCCCTAAACAACTCGGTTACTTTACATCCATATGACCACTAATGTAATGAAATATCTTAACAACGGTAACAAATTTTATTAGATATATTACACATATGCCAAAATTTTCAAAATTAAAAAGATAGTTGTCAAGCCAAAATTTTTGGATTAAATTAATTATTTAGCAAAGAATTATCGAAACTGCCTAGGTACTACGGTATTTCTTGCAATTTTTTTGCATTTACATAAACACCTTAACATTAAAAGTGACAAAAACTTTGAATGGATGAAAAGGGTGAAGGATGATGCAAAAAAATTGTCAATATGGTCATTGTGACTCTAAAAAAGGCTTCCATTTTAGATGAGGTGACAACAATGGCCATGTTTTCCACGCCAAAAACACATGATGTTTGAACATGTAAAAGAATATTTTCAATTGAAACAAGTGAAAAAATCACAAAAGTCCAAGCACCTTTGAAAGGGAGCCTACACACAAGAGCCAATTAACCAAGCTTCAATTCCCATAAATGTTTCAACAATAATAATTTTAAACAACCTAGATCCCACCCTTCAAGCTATGAATGTATTTGCTAAAACACAACAAAAACAACCCACATGTAATTGAACTTTTGGAATAAAACATAAATGCACCACAAAATGTGTGCATTTTTTCTCACTAATTACCTTTCAATTGCCACAAATGTGCAATCAACTCATTGCAAGTTTAAATTACTTCTTGAAACATTGCAAAATATAATCCTCAACAAAATTGAACACCAACATTTGGCACCTAGTCATCACATTCATCCTCATCTTTGTGAGCAACCTCTTGTGTTGAAGGCAATTTGAAAGAGATGATAAAGACTGCTAGAAAAAAATTATAGATGAGTTAAAGATGTTTTGCTATGGACAAGCCAAATGTGAAAGTTGCACACATGAAGAATGATTAGAGGAGAAAGATGATATACTAGTGAAAAGTTGACGAAGACCATTGAAACGATGATTCATAATTAACCCTAACTACCCCCCTCCAAAAATGTCCTCAAAAGTAATTTCAAAAAGTGGATTCAAGGTGAATCTTGGAGATGCTCTAATGGATTTATACAAGGTGGGAGCTGATGTGGGTCCCACATTTCCACTTAGATTTCTTCCAAGGGCTTTACCCGGTGTAAAGCCCATGCCTATGTCCACCAATGGATGAAAACTCATAAAATCCAAAAAAAAGATGAAAAAGCGCAAAATCCCACTAGAGGCACAAAACACCTTGTCAAATGGCAGGTCCAAATTGGAATTTTGAATGAAAGGGAAATTAATTCTTACTTGTTACTTACTTGTTAACCTGCCCAAATTAGGCTTATTTTTGTGGGCAAGGCTTTATGCTAATAAAATGAATGACATGCAAACTCTTTGTGACTATATTTTCACGTATAGTCATATATATTATATTATATAATGTAGTGTAAAATATATTATATAATACATATATTCTAAGCTAGGGTGAATTAGCACCCACTAGTACACCAATTGGATTTTTGTCCTCTAGATGTTGGTGGATTTCTCATTCCTTGGTTACTTTTTTAGTGATGACCATTTAAAAAAAAATTTGGGTTTGTGCTTGTTTTTTTTCCCAAGTCTAACCTAACTTGCCCAGGTACATACTACTTGCCTTCTTGGCCTTACCTACCAATTAACAACCAACCCCCCTCCTTTTCACCTACTTACCTATTAAATCACCTCCCAACCTTTTCACACCTACCCACCTTCTAAATTTCCACCCTCCCAACCTATATGTTTACAACCTATCGAGGACATCCCTAGATGCTTACCTATTTACCTACTTGCCCCAACACCCTCCTACCTACTTGCACATCCACAATGCTACTGCCAACAATGAACATTTTGACAATGCAAATATTGCACAAATAAAATGTGAGTATTGCAATGCCACATCCCCAATATTTCACCTACCCACCCATGTAGAAGTCAAATTTCAAAATTAAATATCTTTATGTGTTAAGGGATTATGTTAGGGAACCTTTATGCAAGTATTACATTTTTAAAAAAACATTAATTACCCCAGTGCACTAAGCATCTACATTTGCATATACCCATATGTAGGTATTGGAATTTCATAATAATTGGTCCAATTGTTGCTTTACACAACAGAAGGTCTTGCTATGGGGGCTTTTTGGATTTTCGACCTCCTTTGGCCTACCAACTTCAAGGATCCCAAATTTGGAAGGCCCCCATAGCCTCCTATACATGATGTGCATAATTAGACATTCGGGCATTACGTTTGAATGCTTGACATTAGTTAATGTATATCCCCCCCCCCCCTCCCCTCCCCTCCCCCAATGCGGGTATTATAGACATGCCTATTGTCGTCACTACTACGCCTTGAGCCTCCACTTTGTTTCATTTATTTTTTTTGTACACAATTAATTTACTCCATGGTTCATAGTGAAATTTGATTTTATTATCTACCACAAAATTAGTCAAAATGGATTTAAGGTTAGGTGACACTTCTACACCTTGAGCTTCCACTTTGCTCCATTTATTACTTTTTGTACACAATGTAGTTGATTTATTTAGTTCCATGGTTTGTAGTAAAAATTGATTTGATTTTATACCACAAAATTAATCAAAGAGGATTTAGGGCTAGGTGAATGTGCAAAACATTTATAACTATTGCACAATATTTTTTGGCATATTAAATAAACCCTAAGTTAGGGTACTTTTAGAGGAAGATGAACACGACCACATATATTGAATACATCCAACCCATTTCTTCTTTTCTCAAAGTGATTGGAGACATCTTTTAGGTTTGGAAGATTCAAAGTAAAAGTTTTTATCTTTATTCATTTGAATTCTTAAAAAATTTTAGTTGTGATTTTTTTCATTCATAATTGTCTCATCCATAATTAAACATGTAAGGTCTTGTAAATAGGGTTTTCATTTTTTTAAGAGTACAATTTGTAGGGTTTTTTTTATCACTATAATTGTTTAGGGTTTTAATTATTCTATCACTATATTTGTTTCAATTTTTGCATTAATTTATTTGGAATTATGTTTAAATCTAGGTTGGATAGCTTCGCAAGACGAATGATCACCTTGTTTCTTCAATTTATTGGTATGTTTTTTCTTCCAACCCCCACATTTCTTGATTATTGGAGAAGATTATTAACTCTAGATTGTATTTAGGGGTTAGTTATGGGTATTGTATGATTGGGTCCCTCCTACAATGTAGGTTTTATTTTACTTTATTTGCAAGTATTATATGCACGGGTCCCCTTTTCCAATGTAGGTATTGCATGAATGGGTCTCCTTTTCTAGTGTGGGTTGCATTTGATATGTATGTATTACATTCATGGGTTCCTTTTTTGTTTAAGTTGCATTTGATATACATGTATTGCATAGATGGGTTCCCTTTTCTAGTGTAGTTTCTATTTAATATGCATGTATTGCATGGATGGGTCCGCATTTCAAGTGTAGAATGTAGTTTGTGACTTGCAAGTATTGGCATGGATGGGTCCCCTTTTTCAATGTAAGATGTATTTTGTGACCTAAAGGTATTGCATGGATGCGTCCTTTTTCTAATGTAAGATATATTTTGTGACCTGTAGGTATTACAAGGTTGGGTCCAATGTTTGATGTGTTTTAAAATTTAACATGTAGATATTACAACTAGTGGATTTATATTTTTCCAATTGGTATTATCTAGGATGTAAGTATTGGAAACCTAATAATACTTGTTTAATGAAGGAAGAAGGTAGTGCATGTGCACTTTTCTTAGAAGCATGGATCAAATCCCAAAATCACAATTGATACAAGTCCAAAACTTGGCAAAATCCCCCTTTTTAGAATGTAAATTAATTCAAGGAATGACAAGCCCAACACACTATCATATTTAAATATTCATTTATTGAAATTTATGAATTAAGTATTGGAAATTTTGCCTTGAAGACCAATTTAAATATATTTAATTTTAATTATATTGGAAAAATTAATCCAAGGAAAAACACGCCCAATGCACTACCATATTCATTAATTAAAAAAATGTGAATTAAGTATTAAAAATCTCGCCCTAAAAATCAATCTCAATTTTAATTTTTTTTATATTAATGATTTAAAAATTAAAAAGATTGATTGATCTTTAGGGCAAGATTTCTAATACTTAATTCATCACACTTTTATATTAATGAATGTGGTAGTGTGTTGGGTGTGCCATTCCTTGGATTATTTTTTCCAATATAACAAATTTAAATAGATTCAGATTGATCTTTAGGGTGAAATTTCTAATATTGAATTCAAATTTTCCAATTAGCAATTATTAAGATCTGGTAGTTCATTGAATGTGTCAATCCTTGGATTAATTCTTCTAGTAGATTGAAATTGATTTTCAAGGCAGATTTCTTTGGATTAATTTTTCCAACATACTAAAATCCACAAATTTGAAATTAATAATTATTCATGTTATGCCTAGAATAAATTTCCATATATAACAAAAAAAATCATAGATTGAAATGAACTTCAGTGTGAGATGTCCAAAAATTAATCTTAATTTTCAATCTTACATTTGCATTAAAATAATTCTAAAGGTCTTTCCAAATACAAATTTATAAAAAATCCATGATAGGCTTTATCATAGTTGTTATAAAATTTTGAAAATCCCTTATATATTTTTCAAGTGGAAATTGAAGTATTTCAAATATAAGATGGAAAAATTGCATGATAGGTTTTACCATGGTTGTTATAAACATTTGAAAATCCTTCTTATTCTTCAAGCATAAATAAAATATTTCAAATAGAAAATGGGTAAATTCCATGATAGGCCTTATCATGGTTATTACGTATATTTGAAAATCCCTTTTATATTTTTCAAGTAGAAATAAAAGTATTTCAAATAAAAATATGTGAATATGAAAATTAAAAGATCTCCCACTCAAAATAAACATGAATATATGTGATTACTAAATGGAATTTGAAATTTTAATACTAAAAATTTAACACTCAAATTCCATGTGAACATTTGTACTTGTAATTGCAAACTTCAAACTTTTAGGTTAATCCCTATTGTATATAAATTTTAGGGTTCAATTTGGTTCTATGAGGAAAACATCATTGGATTTCATACCACGTGCAATTTATTAGAAAATGTTGTTATAATATTAAAGAAGAGTTATTCATTTTTTTTTGTACTTTTGGAATCATTTAATTTCGAATAAAAGATCGAATATAACAATTAATATTCGAAATTTCATGCCAAATATCAATGTCAATATATTTAATTTTAAAATTTCATTAATAGTAGTTATTTCAATGAACACTTTGTGCAATATGGCGTGTGGATAATGTGGCATTAATCCCATTCACCTTTGGCCACATAATGCAGCTTAACTATAACATGTTCTTATTAAATTAGCCTAACTTAGGTGGAATATATTAAATATAGTTTAAATGAAATCTACTTATAATTGGATTGAATTAAAATAAAATTAATTAGACTTAATTACAAATATAATTAAAGTTAGATTTGGATTTAATTACAATTAAAATTAAATATTTTAAAAAATTGATGTGAAATAAATGGGATTGAATAAATTTGATTTTAATTGAAATACAATGGTTAGAATTAAAGATTTCAATTGTCCACATGTGGTGGGTATTGTAAAAGGTTTAGATTTAATGATCACATGCATGTATTGCAAAATGATAATGCACATTTTATTACTCGAAAGCATGTATTCTAGTTGGCATTTCTTGTGTCCTCTATGCAAGTATTGCCATTTTCAAATCCCATGTGTTGGTTTAGGTGACCTTTGTGTGAATTATGCAAAAGCTGAAGAAAAAATGTTATTTTTGGTGAATTAAGATGTGGGTATATTGCACCACAAACATTAAAAAACCAATTTGCATTTGGGCACCCATGTGGGAGTATTACACATTATGGGAAATGATTGATGGGTTTTGTACACATATCATGTGTGTAAGTATTGCACCCATTAGGAAATAGTTGAGGATTTTGGTCACCTAATATGCAAATATTGTGTATTTTGAAACATTGTAATTTATGTTATTTTCATCCGTATGCGGGTATTGCTAGGGAGATTACAACTACAATCTTGAATTTTGTGACCATTCAATGTTTTTTTTTGTGGCAATTTTTTGCAACTTGTTGACCAAAAAAAAGGTTGCTGAATCCAACAAAAGGTTTTTTGAGATTTTAAAAAAACATTCACCATATCTTAATGAAAAAAAACTTTAAAATTATTAGATTTAGATAGTGTGTTCTTGTAGGTCACCATAATTAGGTAGGATTCCAAAAAAATCTAATAGTCCATCAACACAGTCACTATTTATTGCTAATTAATGTTGAGGATCCTAGCTAGTGCACCTACTTGATGAATTTGAAAAACAAAATTGTGTGACTAGTATGAAGGTAAAGTGTAAATGAAAGGTTGGATTTTTTTAGTTTGAGTTCACATGCCCAATGGTCTATGTTTTGTGGAGGTTAAAGTATGATATACAAGTGCAAAAGTTATATGTACACTATGAAATATCCTATATGCATACAAAATCCATAGGGAAAGTTGCCCCTTAATCATGTCCAAAAATGTTTGAAATAGAAAAATATTTAAAATGATACATGTGAAGTAGAGACCTTAATCATAATCATCGTTTATTCGATGATCTCAACGATATTTTTGTGTTGTCTTCTTGACCTTGGCGACATGTTGATGTGTGAAGAAGTGACAATGCGTGAGTGCCACTTGAATTGTGTCTATCTCAAACTCATCCTTGATGAATCCACACAACCTAAGTAAAAGTAATAAACAAAATGAGAATTAAATTCAAAATTTCAATAAATTTTGAATCTAAAATAAATGATGAGGTTTTGTTTTGATTGCTTACCACCCATGCACCATTTCCAATGCATGAAAATCTATTACCACCTACAATTCTTGGGCACAAGTAGTCTTGTTAGACTCTTGCTCCCACAAAGTGGGATCCCAAGCCACCTTCACCTTCCTAACATAGGTGGCTTTAAATGAAGTGATGGCATCCCTAAGGTCTTCATCCTTCTCCAAACGAGAGAAGGCATCTTGAAGGATGTTACCATACCCCCAAGTTGTAATCTTGAGGATCTGTAACAAATGTTTTTAGGCAACTTTTACTAGAAGAGGTTTTTTGGTCTCCTCTAGGTTTTTTGTAATCTTTTGCAACCAATCCCATTTTGTTGTAGTGGTGATCCTTGTATGAGTTATAACCTTTTGCCCATTTCACTATTGGGTCATTAAGAACCCTCACATTCATGGCAACATGGTTTTGTCGTTTGGGACCTTCAAGGTGTGTGAAAAGGTGATTAGGCTTGGCCTTTTCTATTGCAAAACTATGCACTTTCTTCAAGTGTGTAATCAAAAGTCGCTTCACATTATATTTTTCTTGCAACATGATTTGGAACCATCCTTTCACCCATTCAACACCTAAATGTGTTATGGGCAAAGGGGGAGGGGGTGCATTTGCACCGGGTACTGGGGTGTCTTGGACAATAATGTTTTGGTTAACAACATCCATACAAAAAGCTTCTGGGACCTTGGGCTTGTCACCATCCCCTTGCTATACAATCGAGGCCTCCAATGCGAATGCATTTAAAGATGAACAAAACAACAAAAACATGTAAAATCAACTCAAAGTAGGTATTACATGTGAAGAAAATTCTAATCTAGTTTTAAAATCATACATGGGTATTGCAAAAAAAATGATTTGACAAATAGAAAACTCCTTCTTTGAAAGGAGGGGTATGCCAAGAAAACGTTTAACATAAACACGTCAAAAGGATTTGTATCTAAGATAACAAACATACATGGATATTGCAAACAAGTTGACAAAAAAAAACCCCTCTTTTTTTTCACAAATGTGAGAGAAGGAAAAAGGGTTTTTATTTGTTACGTAATGAATTTTTTTTATAATTTTTTTATGTTTCCTATGAGATAAAGGCATATTAAAAACATAAATTCTACCATGTCTATGGACATGCCAATTATCACATGCAACAAGATTTTCCAAAGTGTGGGAAGGCTCTCCTTCAACTTCCTCCTCCATACATGTAGCCTTTAGAGTGGGTGTAACCTTTGGATTGGGTGCAACAACCTTTGGATTGGGTGCAATAACCTCAATATATGAACACAAACATGATCTTGCACAAAAAGATGAAAATTAAAAATAAAAGAACAAACAACCCTAGAAAAAAAATAAGAAAAAAAAGATCAACAAAAGAAGGAAAAGACTTAAACATAAACAATAACATAAGAATAAAAAGAAGGAGAAAAGAAATAACATCAAAAAAAAAAGAAAAAAAAAAGGAGAAAAAAAAACATAAAAAAAAAAAAAAAAAAAAAGAAAAAAAAAACAAAAAAAAAAAAAAAAAAAAAAAAAAAAAAAAAAAAAAGAAAAAAAAAAAAAAAAAAAAAAAAAAAAAAAAAAAAAAAAAAGGAGGAAAAAAAACTTTAACAAAAAGTAGAAGAAAAAGAAAAAAACAACAATAGAAGAAAAAGAAAAAGAATGAAATAATGAATGGAAGAAGAAGAAAGTCACCAACAAATAAACAAAAACTAATGTTACTACAAGTGTCGCAATGAGGACCCCCCCCTGCGCACAAAGTGATGGAGACGATTGTTGTAATTATAAGTGTAATGGCGACATTGTTGCGCACGACAACACCCTCCCCCTCCTCTTCTTAGTACTATTACTTCACGGCTACTGTTACACTTGTGCACCTTCTTCCTCCTCTTGCTATTACATTGTTGTTACTACATGAAATGTGGTGATGGCAAAACCTCACACAAAAAAATGAAAAAAAATCCAACCCCAAACGACCAAAGTAGTTGTTTTTGCAACAGGTGTGATGATAATGTTGATGTGCACAACAATGCCCTCCCCTTCCTCCTCTTGTTATTATTGTTATGTAGTTATTGTTACATTCATGCGCCATGTTGTTGCTATTGCAAGTGTGATTGCAATGTTGTTGCGCACGACACTGCCCTGCCCCTCCTCTTGCTATTGTTGCTATGCAATTGTTGCTACAAGAAATGTGATGATGGCATAACTTCACACAAATAAATGAAAAAAAACTACCATTAGTGATGGAGGTGGTTGTTGCTGTTATAAGCATGATGGCGATGTTGTTGCGTGCCTCTCCTTCCCCCTTTTGTTATTGCTACTACATAGCTAATGCTACACCCACACACCTTGTTGCTATTGCAAGCATAATGGTGATGTTGATGTGTGTGATAATGACTTCCCTTTCCGCTTCTTGCCACTACACCGAAGCACCTTCATGTTGCCGCTATTATTACTATGTTACTGGTATTACATGATATGCAGCCATGTAGAATTTCACACAAACAAACGAAAAGAAAAACCTGAGTCCCCCCCCCAAGTAATGGAAGCATTTGTTGTTGTTGCAAGTGTGATGGTGATGTTGTTACATGTGACATTGTCCTCCCCCTCCTCTTGGTATTACTACTACATAATTGTTGCTACACCCTCGTGCCGTCATCTTCTTGCTAATACTACATTGCTGCTACACGAGATGTGATGATGGTTGCATTGTTGCTACCACATGAGATGTGATGATGGTTGCGTTCCTACTACTACACAAGATGCGACAATGGCATAACTTCACACAAACAAACAAAACAAAACAAAAACTACACTCAAATGTGGTTTATGGGTTTGGATGGGGAGGTGGGTACCACAAGGGAGGGAGGTAGGTAGGTGCAAGAAACTTGGGCACCTGGAAGGAAGAAAAAAAAGGGCTCCTGGGGCCAAAATTTTGGGTCCCCAGGCCTGATGAACTTGGTTGGACTCATCCCTCTGAGTGCTCATCCATGGATGGTGCAGTGATGGGTGCTGAGTCGCTGAGGCCTATATTATATAGCTATAGAAACTAATATACCTATTCTTTAGTTATTGGAGTTGGGTATAGTGAATGGGTGGGACACATGGGAATTGACCCTAAACACCATGGAGAAGAGAGCAATAATAATAATATTGTGTTGTGCAATTGGACCAGCAGGAGCAGCCAGAAGCACCTGCTTTATGGTTTTTGTTTTTGAAAAAACTGACACAAATCCACCTCTCAATTACTGAACCAGGAGAGTCAATATTCCATGTATAGCGCGTTATACATTAGCAGCTGACAGTGGAGCTTACTTTTTCACAAAGCTTTTTGTTTTCGAAGGGGAGGAAGGAATGAAGAACTAGGTATGCATTCAAGCTTTCTCCCACATACACGCAACACCTCACTAATCTAATGAATCCAGCAGTTGGTGATCGAAAGGACAGTCACTTAGTTAGTCATCAGCAAATATGTAGCCGGCGAAACAAAATGAGAATTCCTTCACAAGTAACAGCCGCTGGGCTCTCTCTGCCAGAGTTTTTTTGTTTTTGCCTTCAATTTTGTGATGTAGCCATCCGTGCCATCATCCACAAGAGGAATGTAGCAAAATTTGGCTACAGGTCAGTCAGAGAGGAAAGTAGACCAAAAATTGAAAAGAATCTTGCTATAATATTTTGGCAACCTGCTGCTGCTGGAAACCAGCTATTGTCTAAAATATATGACAAATTTCAGGAATATTTCTCTCAATATTGATCTGACCACTTTGGCGCTTTTTTTTTTCCCCACAAAAACTCCTACATGAGTGGCACTAGATTGTTTTTTTTGGTTGCGGAGCGAGTGGCAAATGTTTGCCATAAAACATTTTGTCTCTACAACTCTCTCTCTATATATGCTTTTTGGCAAGTTCAAACTTCAAACCAGCAAACAGTTAAAAATAAGGGAAATGTTTCATAAAAGTCCCCAAGAGATGACTATCAACACCTAGTGAACATTCCCCCAAAATGTGAGACAAAATGAAAAAGCTACTTCATTCCCTAGTCTCACCACCCTTATTACAGGCAGAGCCAATAAGAAAAACAAGAAAGGCACTAGGTAAGTACGGTATTGAAGAGAGAGAGTAATAAGACGTTGAGCCTTTTGTTTGGTGATCATTATTGCAGATGAAGTAATCTGCCAGAAGCAAAAACATTACAGCCTACAACAGAATACGGCATTTCCTGTGGGACACTAAGCTTTGACACTTGGGTGTGGTAGTAATGGCTCATCTATCTGTGAAGCAAAGGTAGTTTGTTTTGTTTTGTTTGTGACTCACTCTAAAATCTCCCAAACCATGGTGCTTCATGTCGCGCTCTCTTGATATCTTCAGAAATCTCTCTCTCGGTACAGGTGCACCGACTTGGTTTGAGACTGTTTGGAGCTACGGTGCAGCAGCTATTAATTATTGAGCCATTTTTCCTATGAAAACTAAATAAAATTGAAACTGAAAACTGTATTGAAATTTAGGGGTGTTCTTGGTATTGTTGGAAAGCCCGTCGATGAGTCAGATTTAATGGAGTTTATTTCAGAGTTTTCAGAGCTAAGGTGTGGAAGATATTGATTTTTGAGTGGATTTTGTTGGTGGACATTCAACAGAATTGCAAAAAATTGGGTTTGGAATGAAAAATCAGTTGAGCCCCTAAATGTGTTCACATTGCTGAATTTAGAAAATTTTAATTCTGAAAATGTGAAATAAAGAATTTGTTCACATTTGGGCCAATGGCACAGGCTAGGCACTTGTATTATACTAATGTAAATTTTTTTATGGATGAAGGATTGGGCAAAGGGGCCATATTATGGTCCCAGGTTTGTCCAACTTAGGGCCATAATATGCCCCCCTTGCCCACTCCCTGATGCAAAAGTACCAGGGACTCTCTTCTATGTGTACACAAATGTTATAATCTGCCACCACCCTCGCAGATTCTGCAAACAGAGCCATCAAGGCTACATTCCTGGACATGGAAAGTTGCTGATTTTGTGCATAATGTTAAGCCTTCATGGACTTTATGAAGAATAAACTAAACAGCACAGCTACTACTTAGGTATTTCACATAGAAATGGATGAAACCTTGAAGGTTACCTCCCTCGAATGTCTCATGACCCATGGATGATGGCTTTGTCAAATATGGCTCATTGACAACATGAATATGTGTTGCAATTGACGCACATATGGTAAACCTTACCATGTCCATTATGTAATAATATGCAACAACAACAAACTTAGCTATTATTATTGTTATGTTATTCTTTGCTATTTTAGTGGTGTTGCCATTTACAAAACTCTAGCCATAACAACTACAAGTGATTTTTCTCTGAATTTTGGATCATTATTACCCAAAATTGGAAATTATTTTTTCTTTTGACTAAAATTTTGCTAATTTTTTGAAAAAAAATCCCACCCATTTTTTTCCCTTGGATATAAATAGAAACAAGGGGTGTGTTCACACTGTGATCTTGCCACTTACATTAAAAAAGTATCTTAAAGCAAAAGAGGAATTATAGAAATTTTAAATATTTCACCATGAAAAAATATAATCTTAAAAAAATCCTCTAAAAGAAACCAAAAGATCCTTTAAGATATTATAACTCTATAACTAATCTCAAGTTTCAACAAAAGCCAAAACATCATCTTTCAAAAATCCTTGTATGAGAATAGACTTATTATTACCTAGGGGCCTATAAAAATCCCTTAAGCTACTATACTCTATAATGAATCTAAACACAATATCCTTTGCCTTGGGAGGCAAGTCCAATAAAAATGCTGATAACAAACACGCCCCCCCCCTGCACCCATCATTGTGGGTCCTTCTTTCTTTCATTCATTGATTGTGGGGCTATTCCTGGTTTGACCCCGTGTGTAAGAGTCAAATGGAGAGTATGATTTTAATCTCCTCTCTCCATAGTCAAGTAGAGAGAGAGAAAAAAAAATGAGAGAGAGAGAGAGAGAGAGAGAGAAGGATGCGGATATGTATTATTATCTACACAAGGGTTGGGTGTTGCTGGTGCCCAAAGGAAGGAATTTCTGATGATGAATGACACAAATAGAGTAACCTACTTGAGGAACACTCTGACTCTAGTACGATTACTACTACTCGTAGTATGTAAGTACTTGTAAAAGGATGTCGTTGAAATAACATTGGTGTATACTTAGTACTTACTGCCACCAATGTATTTTGTTCAATTTTGTGATGTACCCAAAGTGCCGATCATGAATTTTGTTCAATTTTGAGTTGTAGACAAAGTAAAGCAACATACCAAACAACACTAGGTAGTTATAGTAGTAATAAGCTGGATATTTGTTTTGGTGGTGAATTATTGTTAATTTTCAACCTGAGAAATCTGATTTCAACTTGTACAAAGGGATTTTTAATTTAAAAAATGGTCCACATTAGCTGGATTTTAACAATTAAAAACATACAAATGGTCAGAATTTTATGATAGGTTCCAGTGGGTACCTACTAGGTCAAATTATAGAAGGATGCTTCTTAAGTTGTTCTAACTTTTACATCTAGTTTATGGCCAAATTTGACTTAATCTTCTTTTGATGGGGGATTTGATTGTTGGCATTTTTTTGAGGAATTTGTGAAATTTTTGGAGGAACAATTGGAAGTTTTTTTTTGGGGGTTTCATTCAGTATATAATTTTTTCATTGACAAAAAAATTCACCATTTTTGCAAAATAAAATTGGAAAAAAAGAGGGAAAGAAACTACCTATGGATCAGCATGATTTTTTTTTGGGGCTCATTTTTTGTATGGGGGCAAAACTGGGGGAAAATCTATTTCCAGTGTAATATCAACTAGATTTCTATTTGTTGGGGGAAAATATTGCCAATTGGAGAAAAATCACAAAATTAGGGGAAAAAAAATCCCTACTTCCTTACAAAAACAAGGGGGGTGTCACACTGTTGGTGGCCTTGCCATGTACATTAAAAAGTATCTTAATGCAAAAGAAGAATTATGAAAACTCAAATATTTCACCATGCAAAATTATAATCTTAAAAAAATCCTCTAAAAGAAACCAAAATCCTTCAAGATGTTATAACTATATAACTAATCTCAAGTTTAAACACAAGCCAAACTATCATCTTTCAAAAATCCTCATATAAAAATAGACCTATTATTATTACCTAGGGGCCAAAATCCCTTAAGCTACTATACTCTTATTGAATCTAAACACAATATCCTTGCCCTGGAAGGCAAGGCCAAAAAGGGTATTATGATTAGAAGGGGAAAGTTGAAACAAAAGAAAAAAAAAGAGCAGTGGATTTTGTTTTCTAGCAGCGCTTTTTTTTTTTTGGGGGTCTTTTTTATGGGGGAATAAATGTGTAGCCGCGCATTTGGGTGACAACATGATGATGGTCAGTTGGGCGATGGACGGGGGCGGTAGTAATTAAGAGGAGGAGATGGATGAGTAAAGCTTGGACGATGGATGAGTAAAGCTTGAGCCATGGATGGGGGGGAGGAATAAATATGAGGAGGAGATGGATGAGTAAAACTCGGGCCATTGATGAGTGGGCTCGTAATTATGAGGAGGTGATGGATGAGTAAAGCTTGGGCGATGGATGGGTGGGCTAGTAATTATGAGGAGGAGACGGATGAGTAAAGCTTGGGCGATGGATGGGTGGGCTAGTAATTATGAGAAGGAGACGGATGAGTAAAGCTTGGGCGATGGATGGGTGGGCTAGTAAACTATGAGGAGGAGATGGATGAGTGAAGCTCGGGCGATGGATGAGTAAGCGCAAAAGGGGAGGGGAGGGTGTTATTATATTTGAAAATGTAGGGGGGGTTTTGCTTGCTTGCTGGCTGGCTAGCTGCGTCTCGTCCAAGGGAATTCATTCCAGAAATGAATGCCTGGCAATAAAATTGAGCAACATGATCAAAGCAAAACGTGCGATTTGAAGGGACTGACTCTATTGCCGTAATTGCTGACGACAGGGGACAGATCACTTCGCTATTAGATCTCTGCGCAGCACTAATTCTCTTCCATCAATGCTGCCCCTGCATATCTGCTGCTGCTGCCCCGCTCTCTCCGCCCCCCCTCCCCAAAAACCTAGTTGCTGCTCCTCATCACAGGCACTGTAGCCAATTGACTCCTCAAGGACTCCCCGGTGCCCACCTCTTTTCTTCGTTCTCTCTCTCTCTCCTCTGTGGCCAGGCGCTTCATGTTTTCTGACCACCTCCCTGACACCTGTGTGTCATTTCAGAGGAGGAGCAACGGCACGAGTGTAAGTAAGGTGGTCGCGGATCCTCCTTTTTTTAATATCAAATGTCGCCTGCTGATTTTTGATACAGCCCGCTGTATTTTGAATACAGAAGTTTTTATTTTTTGGTGGAGTTATTTTTTTGTTTTGTTTTTGGTTTTGGCCTTTCTTTCGCCTATTAATTGTCGCCAATCACAACAACAAAAAAGGCAAAACAAACAATGCAGAGAAAGACGGATTTTGGAATAATGTGGATCTCTATTTTTTTCACTCAAGAAAATTCGCCAGAAAGAGAAATTAGAAATTAAAAAACTTGAACAGGAAGTGACTTTGGAGGGTTTTGATTGCCAATTTTAATGAGGGAAAAAACATGAGTAAAAAATTTAGCCAGATTCTATAATTTGGTTTTCAGTGCGTAGCCATAAATATAGAACCTCAATTAAAAAAGATTTGTACTTGGTATCTGATTTATAGGTATTGGCTAAATCTTCCTATGGATGATTGTCACTTAGGCTACAATTAAAAATTCCTAAAAGAAACACTGCCTGCCTGCATGCAAGTGTTTTTTTGCTTTTCAATTTTGTGATGTTGCTCAAGTGACAAGCATCCATAAGTATGGGTAGCCAAATTTGGCGATATCCGAGTATGAAAGTAAAATTAAAAAAAACATCTTTCATAACTTAGCCAATTATGGCGATTTATGATATTTAAAAAAAATTCTTTTTTGGCGAATTAAAAAAGAAATTTGTGACAGAATAAGTCACTTTTCCAAAATACTTTTTCTCAAAATGGCGAAAATTCGCCAAGAAAATAAATAAATAAATCACTGCTGCCTAGTGACCGGGGGAGTGAGCGGGCAGGCGTGTCGACAGCATCCGGATGAAAAGGGCAACCAAAAAACACAGTAAAAACATGAAGAAGGATTCGGATTCCGGAACAAGTTAGGTCCGGGGGCCGAGGGAGCGGGCAGGCAGGTAGTGTGGACCGCAGAAATTAGTTATAGCCGGGAGACGTGCAATCGCAGTGCAGTGCAGTGCAGGGCGGGTTTCTTATTATTATGAAGTATTTTCATAACAGTAATTGCGCTTTGTTGTCCGTCCCTCTCGCTTTACTGCACAAGTCACCCTCGCCTCGCCTCATCTTTTGGGCGGGTAAGTAATTAGAAACGAGTAATGTGGGATTGAAACGACACGATTCCCGCATTAAATGAGGCGTTCTCAATTCTGCCTGCATGGCTCCTCCTCGCAGTGTTTAAAAAAAAAAAAAAGGAATTTCTGTTTGTGGCTAAAGTGGCGATCATTGATTGGAAGATGTTGAAAAAAAAGAAGTGACAATCATCCATCCATCCCTAGGAAGATTTAACCAAATCTGGCTATAGACCAGAAACAAAAATGACAAATCTTTAATCATGGTTCTATATATGTTTGGCTACAAGATGAAAACCACATATATCATGAATCTGGCGATTTTTTACATTAAAAAAAAGTCCCTCTCACTTTTCACTTCTGGAGAATGAAAACCTGCAAACTCACTTAAATTTTTCGATCTAAAAAAATTATTTGGCATTTCTGGCGAAACATCGTCAGTGAAAAAACAAAGGCTGATGTGGGGGGCGGGGTGTGAGTGGGTTGGTTGAATTTCTTTAGTATTCTAACCACCGCCAGCCGCTACCAGCTCCACAGACTCCTCGGTTCCCATTTCCCCTTCAAGCTCTTTCTTTTAACTTTTCTCTCTATCCATCTGCAGTTCTAAATACTCTGCAGGACTTCCTTCTATGAACGCACAATTCTAGCTTTGCAGCAGCAGCATCGGTCCCTCCCCAGCAGCTCCCCCTCATCTTCTTCTTCTAGCTACAAGCTGAGAGAATCACCACAATTGGGTACCATTGTTGCATAGCTGCAGCTCGTGGCTTAATGAGCTTCTTTCCATTCCTTTTATTAGCTTTGTATTCACAATCTGGCTTTATACCCCACCCATAGTTTCAGTACTTGTGCAAATTCATCATCTCTCTCTCTCATCCACAACGCTTCTATGTACAATCTGGCTTGGTCCACAACGCTTTAGTTTTTTCTTGGGCTAGTGGAGAAATCGTATTAATATAAGGAGTTGCTGTGTGCCTAGTGTTGTCCCAGGAACGTTATGCTTCATAGCTTGGCAGCTAACAGCTTTTCCAATTGTTGTTGTGTCTTTTGAGTTTGCTGTGACACCAAACTCAGTACTGTTGTTTTGTCTTTCTGTTTGCGAGGTTTGTTGGTATATGAACTGCTCTCCATACTAGGGTTGAATATAGTTGTTGTTTCTTGGTTCTGGTTGTGAACTTGTGACATCTTTGGGGTCTGGTGGTTATCAATCTTCCGACCCTGTCTAGTGGATTGGAGAATAGAAGTTGTTATGGAAGTCGCGTGGAGAGCTCCGGAGCAGCTGAGTCGTAATGCAGGTTTTGATATGAAGTCGAAGAAGAAGCAGCAGGCCGGCAGCAGCAGCTGGGGTGTCGACGCACATAAGGTGCTGCAACTTATGATGGGTCAGCAGCAGCAGCAGCAGCAGCAGGATTATAGCACGTCGCCGCCTGCAAGCTCTATTGATGCAGAAGAAGCGACCCTGGATTTGTTGGGACTAGAGGCTGCTAATTCTTCGCCTCGTCCTAGTAGCGATCACAACAACTTCATCACGGAGTTTCCAGAGCTCGATCCTGACCAACCTAGACTACCTCCTGATTGGAAGACGTGCCTTGACTTGAAGGTCCGGCTGCTGACGTTGTTTAGCATGCATTTTTTTCTAAGTGACTCGCATGCTGTTTCTTTCATTGGAGACTGACTGACTTCAGTGCCTCTTGATACAGCAGACCGGCAAACTTTCCTTCGTTAATAAGACTACGGGTATCACCTCGGAGAATGATCCGCGGAAGCAACCGCTGAACGTGGCTCCCCTAATGGCGATAGAGCCGTCTACGCATGAGTTCCTGGGGAGCAAGAAATCCGAGATTCTCCTTGAAGAGAGCTTGCAGCAGCAGCAGCAGCGAACCGGCTCGTCTTCCTCGACGTCCGGATCAGCTTTTGGAAGAACTAGTCCGCAGATGTTATCATTCTCAACAGGGACGCAGGTTTGGAATCTGCAGCTTGCAGATCACAGTACGAATATAAGCCTCATAAACGGTATTAGCTGCTGCACCCTGCTTGCTGCTGCTGAGGATCGTGATCAGGATCGAGCTGCTCATGAGAGATCAAAATTAAAGCTTGATCTCAATATGACAGCCGGTGCCGGTGCAGCAGGCTCGCCTTCCCGTACTCCGCGTGAGCAAGAGCAAAGCGTCTGCAATATGGAGATGGTGCAGAGAGCACTTCGACTGAGTACAGATCATCCAGCTGCGCCTCATCAGCAGCCGGATCATCAGTGCCGTAAGAGTCGAGATCAACCGTTCCCGATCGCCGCTGGCAATGCAGCTCTACCCAAACTCTCGGGTTCACCTGCAGCTCTTAGCTCGTCTTTGACTGCAGCTTCTACTCGCGGGTCTGACCCAGCTGCTGCTGCTGCATGGTCTAGTCATGGCGGCTCTCCATCCACCAGCAGCTCGACATCGTCCACTACTTCTTCACGTTCTCGGCAACAGCAGCTAGATCATGGAAATCAAGCAGTTCAACTAGCTGTTGCTGCCGATTCTTCGCACACGGGAAGACAGCCAGCAGCTGCTGCTACGCCGTACGTCCAGCTTCACAACCTTAACCTTTTGTGATCTGTTTGCCGAACCTTATTTTCGTTTGGTGAGTCACAGGTTGATTTACAGCTGGCAGCTTCTACAAATTGGTTAATGCTTGACCGGTAGAGCTGTGAGATGGCTGTGAGCACAGCTAATTGAAAAAAATAATCAAAAGCTGCTGCTGCGATCACAGCAGCCTAATGGGAAGATGTGCGAATTCTTCACTGGTACTTGAAGTTGAGTCCATGAAGAATTCGCAGATGTTGAACTTGAAGTTGTTGCAGCAGATTCTTGTGGGTATTCTAGGGTTCATGCTTGAATTTGTTGTATCTGAAGAACATTTTCGGGAATATGGACTCATGTGCTTCACGATCTTACTTTCTGTTTGGATTTCAGTTCTAGCACAATTCATGAGGCAGAGGGCGCTGAGACAGCTGCTGCTGAGGAGGCTGTACTAGTACACAGACACTCTTCTACTGTGAGTACTGCGGCAAAAGTCATCAGCAGCAGCTTGGTAATGGGAGCGTGCACTCGCTGTCTCATGTACATCATGCTGGACAAATGCGACCCGAAATGTCCGCGCTGCGGGAGCACCAGCGATCACACGCCACTTGATTTCGCGCCGCCTCTGCACTGCGGCAGTCGGAATGTAATGAAGCGACAGAGATCAGTCGAGCAGCTAGACGAGCTAGATCTCATGAGAAAGTAGAAGAAGCTGCTGCAGCCGGTGCTACTGCTGTCTGTCACTAGTGCAAATTAGACTCTCCCCAAATCAATCAACCCTTCATCACTAGGATATGGTGGATCTAAGACCAACAATCCACTCTGTAAATTTTTTCTTGCACATGATCTCTCACCATCTTCTGCAAGACAATGAGCTTGAAGAATTATTATTATTATTTTATATCTACACTCAAGTTTTAAACCGTTTGTAATTTTCTTCCTGGATCATGATGCCATGCATGCATGGCCGCCACTATACTACAATGCCAACAGCACTTTTTCTTCTTCAGATTAAGAAACTACCACACATCCTCTTTGGTATCATAATCAAAACCTTGGGTTTCCTTTGATCGCCACCACAGCACAACCAAAATTATTTACTCAATGCAGCAGATACGCTAGCCAGCCAGTCAGCCTCGGGAATTGGATTGGATCATCATTTCAGATTGTAATTTGGCTTTGGCTTATTTGCACAGATTTAGTCCCTTAAGGATGTTGTGCATCTCTACTCTCAAGTGTTGCAAACAAAGACTTGATAGTAGAGATTTAGAACATGCTTTACTTTATTTCTCACTACAAGGAGGAAAGAAAAGATGACTCTTTACACGGAAAGAACACAAGCTGACTTTCTTTCTCCCCCTTTTTTCTTGGAATTGAAAGAACCCACATATATTGTCCCATCACATGCCCAATTCAATCTGCTTTTTGACTCCATTAGTACAACTCCCTTACGATAAGTCATCAGATTTTGAGGGGAATTTTTTCCTGAAATTACCATATTTAGTCAATTGATTCCAGTGGGTCGCCAAAATTTTAGCAGGATTCTTAGAATTTCCTACTTTCATCTCTGGCCTGCAGCCAGATTTGGCTAAAATCCTCTTGTGGATGATCAACCAGTGCTATTTCGACTTTTCTCTTCTTCAAAATTTCAACTCTCTTGTCTGATGATTGAAAGGATGAGTTATATACTCTGAAAGAGACAACAGTAAGAAGGAATCTCTCCTGAAGACAAAAGATAATTTCTTTTTATTCTTCATTTCCTGATTCTCACATCTGAAGACTGATAGAAAACAGTTAAACCCTAAAAGAAACAACAGAAAGCTGGAATCTAAATAATTGTAAAAGATCATTTTTGTGTATGACAACAAGTCCTACTCCTACTAATAGGTTTAGAATCTTATTTTATTTTATTTTCCTTTCTCTTTTTTCTGCATGACTTCTGCTCACTTTTGAAGATCAGGATTTGAATTGGGCTTTTTTTTCTTTTTTTTCTTGGGATAAAATTTTATTCATTTTTCTAAGACAAATAATGATTTGGGTCTAATAAATCCTAAGTAAAAATTGCAGCAGCAGGAGCAACAGCAGGCAGCACAGACTGTTGAAACAGGTTTTCTCATTAACTTGGGTTCTCGTAAAACTTAAATAAGTTCAGTTAATGGGTCATAACTAGCAAGCCAAGAATTTCCAGAATAATAATATCAGGGACACCTCCACAGAACTCATGATCATGAGGGCTCTTAAAAACAACAGTTGCTATTGATTCCTTATTACCCTCATGGCCCCCATTAAAACTGACCTAAAAAGAGAAGAATGTGAGTAAAAAGTAGGGCTGGTGAGTGATGGCCTGCAGCCAAAAACAAACTAATAAATCCTTGTTAATTAAAGACCAGTAGTAATAATAGACTCTGCCCTTTTTCCCAGTGCTGCCCTCCTCTTCCCCACCTATCTAAACTACGGGAATCATGGTTATCAGAATGGGGGTTTTGATGGGATTGTACTTGGAATATGGGCAGCAACATGCTAGACAGCTGAGGCAATTAAACAATTAGAGAACAGAAAATTTGAATGGGTTGTAATTCCTCTCACTGTTTTATGAGCATTAACTGAGTTGTAATTGTTCAAGTTGGAGCTGAGGCAAGATGCCCACATTATTATGATGGCATCATGTCACATTACTCTTTTGCTTGCTTGCAGCTATATTTGTGGAGGAACAAATACATTGGAAGTAAGTAAATGTAAACATTCAAGGCATACTCAGTTGATGATCAGCTCACTTCATGACATGTACATTTTTATCACCTTTGCATTATTGGCTGGCAGATATCCAAGCTCCCCCAGCAAGCATTGTGGAATCCTCCCATCGCAACATACCATACTACCTGGGCAGCTTCTTCAGACTAGTCACTAATTATAATATTTTCAAAAATGTTGAAATTTTGAAAGGAAATGTTCTTTTCCAAGATTTTTTTTCTGTAAAGGAAAATATTGAATTGTCAGGAACAATTTTTGAAGCGAAAAATTCAAAGTTAATTAATTATTTGACAAACATGTGTTGAAGTTGTGCCTGCAAACCAAGTAACCACCCGGACACAGGTTTGAACTTTGAACCCTAAACCCTTAACTTAGGCATGCACATTGTGAAGCTCAAAAGAAAAAACCTGCACAATTAGGGGAAGCATATTTGATTAATGCTTTTCTTCTCTTATTTAGCTGAAAATTTCTACCCTTTCCAAAAATCTGTCTTGAAACTTCGCCCTCTTTTTTTTTTGGTCGGTAAAAGGGGGAGGCAGAGGAAAGGGGAGAGGGAACTGGGGAGAGAGGGATTTGGAGAAAAGGAGTTCAATAAAAAAGAATGCTAATTACTAATTTAGATTTGCTTTCAAGATAGAAAATCAATCACCCAATGTGGGAAGTGGGTGGAGAGGGGGGATTGAGGCATCAAGGGAGAGTGACTTAAAAGAGAGAGCTGAAAATTTAATTACACATTATTGGTTTCCTTCTGCAATGGATTTCTTGAAAAATCACACAAAAAATGTTCTCTGGAATTCTTTAAATAAGGCAAAACCAAGTACACACAGAAATTAAGACCCAAAATTGATCTGAACACACACACACTCTCTCTCTCTTGATGAGTCTGGACTAGTCTTCAAGTTCCTCCCTCCCTCCTAGTAATTCCCATGAGCCTCTCTTCTGTGCTCTCTCCTTTCCTCTCTCCTTCCTCATAACACCCACTCTCTTCATAAAGTCCACTTGTTGTTTGGAAATTCGAATTGTCAGAAGGATTGCAAGCAAGTGCCAGGAGGCCGGGGTAGGGGTGGGAAGGAAGGGGGGGAGAGTGAGGGAAGCTGTCAGCAGGTGTGGTGAAGGAGTTGAGTGTAATAAATGAGAACACCCATGGCAGGAGGAAGATAGGGGTGTCAGATATTATGCTAAATAATAAATCCCTCTTGTAATTGTTGTAATAGTACTAAGTTTTAGTAGTAGTAGTAGTAATCGTGCTTCTGCTAATCATCACCATCATTAACTATCTTACTTGCCAGGCCAGGGGACGTTTGGACTAGTTGTTTTTCCGGGTGGGAATTGAAGGCTATATCAAACACTGACATCAGATTATATGTCCCCTCTTTACTTCTTCTTAATGAGCTCTTTACTCATCTCTTTAATGGTGGGGGAGGCAGGGATGGGAGAGAGTCTTTTCCTCTCTCCTCCTCCTCTTGTGCTCAAATTAACTTCCTTTGCAAAGCAATCTCATCAGGCAACATGTAACGTGACCCCCACTTTTGACCATCAGAAAAGAGAGTGTTTTCCACAACCCATTGGGGGGAGAGGGGGGTGGAGAACACTCTGGGAACAAATAATTGAGAACGTGATGGGAACTCATTGAGAACTTGATGGGAACACATCAGTAACACCAAATCCAAAAAAATAAAGAGAAATTAAGAGAAATATTTAGTTGTTATCACTGTTGGGTTGTTACATACCCAGTTTAATAAAATCAAAGTGGAACTAGGTCTGATTTTTGGTTTTGGAATTTGGTTCCAAGACCAGAATTGGAAATTTCTTATTTTTGAAGAACTGGACCCAAAACCAAACCAAACTATTTTTTGAATTCCCATTTCATTCATGTGTGGAACTGGAGCTGGAACAAAACAAGACTAGAACTGGGGAGCTGACCTGAGTTTATTTACCTGCCAGTTCCAGGCTGGGTTACCCAGAATCAGGTCTGATTTTCAAAACTAGGAACCAAAACCAGATTTCAATTTTTCTTTTGAAGAACTGGACCTGGAAAATGGGATTTCCCCGAACCAAATTGGAACTGGGAATTTCGAAACCCTAACCCTAAACCAAAACTGAATCCACTCTAAATTTCTTTAACGAACCAGAATCAGAGATTCTTCATTAAATTAAAGGAACGGCTCAACACTGAGGCTGGACGATCAATGTGGTGATGAATTGAACTCTTGAGTGTCTTGAAAGATTTTGTGTTATTCTTCATTAATCTTTTTTGCTTACTGTGAAATGTAGTAATGTAGCAACTTAGTAATGGTGCTTATTAGCTTGAAGAATCCCTTGAAGCTACCATACTCTGTAATAATTCTCAACACAATATCCCGGGCCAACAAATTGAGTGTTGAGAGAAAACTCTTTCTTATTATACAAAAAAATATTTGGCTCTCTTTTGGAATGAAGTACCTCCGTAGTGCTGAATTTTGGTCAAGAAGAATATTATCAGCAGCTGCCTTCCGGCTCTGTGATGCTACTACTGCTGGGGATCAAAACAGAACAATGAATGGGATAGTAAGGGGGCAGTTCATTTGTAAAAAGAGAGAAAGAGAGAGAGTGTTGTTATTTATGAGGCTTTTATGGAAATCTCCATTTATGTAAAACTGTAAATGAGACAATAGTTGCTGTTGAGCATATTGTGTCCCGTCCATTTATGCTCTCTCTTGGTCAATGCTTGGAAGCACCAGCAGCACCACCATTAAGTAGACTTTGGAGGATTAGTGGGTACTCAGCATCTGGGAGGTCTTTTTTTTCATTTCTTTTCTTGTGGGTGCACATACAGTACTTATAAATGATGTTCAGCACACTTGTTTGCCAAATATTTTATTTATTTAAAGAAAGAAAAGAGGTTCAACAGTTTCAAATTCAATTTTCCAGAATTTCAAACAGTTGAGAAACAAGTATGCAAAAATACATCTTGTGTTGTTGTGCATCTGTAATAATAATAACCACCACCCAATGGTTTTCAGTACCTAATTTCAATGAATACGAATAAAAAAATTCTCGTTTTTCAGCTCGACATTTTGCAAATTATTTTGTGCTGAACATCAGTAGTAGTAGGTACAATACATGAAGGAAGAACAGGCATGCTTTCTGGAGACTCCATAACAAAACAACAACTTCCTGGAATTGTGAAGAGGGGGGAGGAGTTTGTGGCCGATCAATCATCCCAACCCATCCCAATGGTACACCTGTTCCCTTCTCTTCTTCAATAATGGGAAACTCCAAAACCTCAACATATGCTGAAACCCAAATATATGGACTCTATGTATTGGCATCACAGCATGTGGAATAAACCCAATTCAAGTCACCCCATCATTTGTTTTTGGGACAGTACACTTCTCATTCTTGATGGCCTTTAAAGTAGTCATCATCCCTTCTTTCCTTGCTCACTGCCCACCACCATGACATTCAAGTGTTGTTGTAACCAAACCTTTAGTTGTACTCTCTCTCTCTCTCTAGCCAATTTGATGTAGCTGCCTTAATTCTCTTGGCCTTGTTGCTTACACGAGGATTGTCTGGAAGCAATGACACGAGCAACCTCAAATAGTCATCAAAAGTTGTGCTTTTGCATGGAGGACAAGCAAGAGGAGGATGGTCCACCTCTTCTTCTTCTTCTACAGTTTGAATCGTTGAAAATGAAACAAACAATGGAGAAATTGATGGTAGGTATGTACCCACCCATTGTGTGAATGTTGTACCCAAAACTAAAATGTTTTTATTTCAAACTTGTTTATACATCATTTTTAGAATAGTACATCACATCAGAAGCCCGTCCCATTTCATTCCTGAAACCTGCATACCATTTGCAATTCCTGAGTAGGTGTGCCCAATGAAAAACAAAACCCAAGTTGTTGGTGTTTTTCAAGCTTATCAATTCCAATTCACCCAAAACATTCAAATGGATGAGCATGGCCTTAAATGAGTGGGGTGGTAAAAGATGCAAGTGACAGGCTCTCTACCTTGGAAGATTGTGTGACGACTAAGCTCCCAACAAAATAACAATCACCTTAAAGGCTCTATGACCCCTTTCAAAATAAATTCATGCCTTGAATCATTATGTGGGCTCTTGTTGTGTCCATTTCCTGGTTTCTTTTGTGCAAGGGTGTTCTTTTTTGTTTTGGAAGGGGAAGAGGAGAAGGGGTGGGGAGAGATGAGGTAATAGAATTTAGGGTTTTTTTTTTCCCAAAACTAGGCCTTTTTTCCTTGAAGAATCAAACCCGAAATCAGATTCCCAGTTCCATTTATGAATGTGTAGGACAGAAATCAAAACCAGAACCGTTCTATTTATATTTGAAACCAAAAACCAGAAGTTCTTCATAAAAGTCAAGAACCGTGGGTACTCACATGACACAATAATAATGGGGGATTCTATGCCCCTCTTCTCTAGTACAAAAGAAATGGGAAGTAGAAACAAAAAGAGAGAAACAAAAACAAAAAGAAGGAAAGGAAAGAAAGTAACAGAACCATTCATTAATAAGTCATCCAGGCAGGCAAAGCCAGATATTTATACATACATCCATCCATATATAATAGTGTGCTTTTCATTGATTTGGAGAGAGTACAAAGGAGAGAGAACTCAATTATAGTAATATTGCCAGCAGTTAATGTTAAGTTTTTTTTAAAAATAAAATTGCACAGAGTAGTAAAAGCCCATTTAAGGAAGGGAGGTGGGATATTATTAAGGGCATTCATTCAATACACAGTGCACAGTGGCAGACAAGTTTTTATAAAGAGGACTGAATTACCTCATTTATTAATTTTTCAAATGCCACTAGTTCTCATTAATTGCTCTTTTACCATTGTCAAATCTTTATTCCCCTCTCCTTTCCCACCCTCCTTCTTTTGGCTTTTACACCCAATCCCCTTTGTTTTTGGGGGGGGGGACCTGGGTGAAGGCTCTTATTTATTATAATTAGGTACCTAGTCACACTAGGTTTGCCTGACCATTTCTAGGAATCTGGTACTTCTCAGTTTCTCATCCACAGGATGAATATTTTTAACACACATGAGTCAGTACTTCCATCTATCTGGTCATGATGAGGTAGATTGTGATGCAAGGCTAGCCCCCTTCTTCTGCTTGGAAGTTGGCTCTCTTCCCACCCAAGCCTTTTGTCAAAGACAAAAAGAGTTGCCAACTTCCAAGCTTAGTTTGTCAGGCTAGGGAGTTGTCTTACAACAGGGGCTAGGCTAGTGGGTTAGTTAATAGTAATATGTCATGGTCTTCTTGCCTTTTGACTTTTATGATAATTACAGAGTTGTGAATCAATTGTGTCCAGTTTTGGGCTGTGCTCCAGCCTCCAAGCCAAACTCAGGCATCACCAGTCCATTACCTTGGTGTAGTTCAGGTAGGTAGGTAGGTAGGTAGGTAAGTAGGTGTGCCAAAAATCAATTGAAGGCCAATAACCTAGTGATTGGGTGAATGGTTTTTGACCTCAGGTTTGCTGTAAGTGCCAGTTTGACCATAGACCCAAAGCCTTGGCAAATGCTGGGATGCATAAAACAGGTGCTTTCCATTAGCTACTTGCAGCTGTAGCTGTGATCTGCAAAACCCTATTTAATTAGGGCTTATGGAGTTTTGTGCTTCATCATAATAAGCCCCTTCCATGTATGTTCCCACACAAAGTCATGGGGTTCAAATCAAATGTTGATTGGTAGTTCAGGCATTTTGGGCATTGCAAAAATGCTTCTGTTGGAGACTACAAAATGGGGGCAAATGGAAAGGTGGAAAGGTTTGCCCTTACCATCTAGAGTTCAAGGAGTTATAGATTATTGACTATTTTAGCAAAAAAAGAATTTGTAACAAAAGAAACCAAAATGATGGCAAAATCCAAATGAGATTTCACAAAGCAAAGGCTGTTGTGAAGTGATTTGAGTGCATTCAAAAAAATGGGATATAAGCATGTTGGCATGTGCAAACCTTTTGGGGCAAAACTTGGTTTAGATTATTAGCATGTGTTTGGAACAACAACATCCATTCCAAAACTAGGATGTGCAAAATTTGATTACAAAACACAAAATATCAACTCAGATATTGCCAATGATATACATCATCATGATTCATTGAATTTTGCTTCACAAGTGAATTAAACCTCTATCCCCATGATATTGTAAAAATTTGCTTGCAAATGAAACTTTTGCTATTGTGTTGGATACACCAAGATCATTTCAAATTATGCACACACTTTGCAATGATGATGTAGCAACTGCAAAAAATAAAATAAAATAAAATTATACATAAATTTTTTTCATGTCAAGTTGGTCAAGATCATGGAACCTTGAACAACATGCAAACAAAACATCCATTAATTGTTAGATGTATGTTCTATAATCATATAATTGATACATCTAATATTTCAACAATCATCAATGTTCAAAGATAGATTACGAATATAGTTTATAACACCACATTATGAAGTAAACTTGAAAAATTAATGTAACAACAAAACTTACCATGTCTTGCATTGGTCACAAGTTAACATGTAACACAACACAACAAATATCAACACATCACAATTGATTGCAACATTCAAGCACTAAAAATCCATAATAATTTTTTTCACTCTTCTCATTCATAAATTGCCACAACAACTTTGCATTTAGACAAATACCCATTTTCTTTGGTCGAAAATTAAGATCCAACATTTTTGGAATTCATCAAGGTGTGATTGCTTCTTGTTTCCATGATTTTGGCTCTATTATCAAGTTCCTAGAATCAAATTATGTTCTATTAAAAATTAAAGTGCACAAGCAATATGCTAGAACCCTATTTGTAAGTAGCTAATACAGATTGTCTATCAATTCACTCAAGACAACTATGAAAACAAATTCAGACCACCAAATCCAGCAACCCGTTGGCCTGCAAAATAACTCTTCAGGCCTACACACAACTCTATTCTCCTGAACATTCTCCTGAATATTTTTGGCTACACAATGAACACCAAATATAAATCTGATGATTTTCTTCCTCACTTCTGGTGATTGAAAACCTCCAAAATCACCCTTTTTTTCATTCATACCTGATTTGCAAAATGTCTCAGGTTGCTTCTAGCCTCAACATGAGTGGCAAAAAGTCTACACACTTTTGAAAACATAAACAATAACAATGGATTCAATGTTGATTATAATAACGAGCATAAATGATTCAATGGGTTCAATGTTTATATATATCCAGGTTAGTAGATTTTCACAACTTTGTCTCTTCATGGATCTTCTCAACCTTTGGAAAATTTGAATGCATTGTCGCAAATCCAGTTCTATTGCAAAAAATATGTGACCTACCTTGTCTCTTTATGTTTTCACTGTTCAGCTTCCCATTCCTTCAAGGCTCCAGACTTCAAGCTTCTTCTGCACACCAACCTTTTCTGATCTGAAATTGTGTCACATTGAGAAAAATCCAATTACAATGTTACTTGCAACCCTTGCCTGGGTCCCTTGCTTTCTGGCAGATAGCATGTTTCAGAACATGCAGGTCAGTGCATAATAGACTTTTATCACTATGAAATAAAATGAAAATTTGAGAGATGGGCTTTCTTCATGATGGATAAACTGACCAGCCTCTTGAAGAAGGGTGAAATCATGCTTGTTGGCTCCCAGTTGTTTGAACTTTGAGTGTCAAACAAGGTGGATGTAGAGAGGTTAAAGGAGTATCAGTTGAATTACTGGCAACACTGTTCTCTTAAATTCCAGAATGCAGTGGCTTTCATAGTGAAGATCGCATCTCTTCTGTCAGTCTCTTCCTATTAGTGCATTGAAGATGCAGGATTCACCCCTGCAATCAGGGCTTTCATCTCCCGCGGATAGAGAACCCGTGGTTTGAAAGTTTTTGAGGCCTTTGCAGACTGCATTATTCATTTTCAATTTCCATGAAATCATATCATTGAAGATCATTGCTTAGTCCTAGTCTTACCTGCAACCAAAGGCCTCTGCAGCGTTGGGTGGTGGACACACCTTCAATCTTCATTCCTTTCTGTTAGCAGTGAATCTTTGCTTGATCAAAAACTTTCCTTCTGCCCTCCAAAAAGGTTGCTATCACCATTTCTCCCCAAACCCCAGAGATGGAAATGTTACTTGCAGGCCTGTTCAACCCTGTACCACTTTCATACGATCACCACTAGATTCTTTGCTGCAATTAAGTGCATCTTGTACTTGAACCCTCAGTCTTGATCACCCATATGTCTTAAAATAATTCTTCATAGAGATAATCCAATATAGGTCCACACTTCTATGTGCTCTCTCCAACTGCTGCAAGAATCACATTTGCGACTCCAGAATTGAATTTAGCTTTGATGTGTAAAGCCACTCACATTGCACAATCCGTGGCTTATGATAGCTTTCTCTGCAACTGTAACTCTTAAAGCTCATTTTCCACCCAAGAAGAGAAACATTAAGACAAGATAGCACTTCTGGGTGAGCATTATTGCAGGGGCAATGATCACATGACATACCTTAGATTGCAGCTCTTGACAGCAAGTGTAACATCATGTGTTTATGACCCTACCATGGCAAGGATCACATGACATACCTTAGATTGCTTTCAACAGCAAGTGTGACATCATGCTCATTCAGTGCTACCCGGGCCAAGGAGTTCTAATCAGGTGGCACCAGGAGTTGCAGACTGACACCTTCATGCAGCCAAAGCCACATCATGTTGGCCCATCCTTTGCAGGTAACAAACACTTTGCAGTTAATAACCAGAGGAATTTCTGAACAAATGATGTCAATAACCACCTGGGTAAATACAGGAATTAATGGACAAAAGCAAGCATCAAGTAATGCAGCAATGAGTGTAGTCTTTTTCATAGAGTCCAGATAAAAAAAATCATTTGCTCCTCATTCAACAAAATCCAACAATTACCTCAGCTTTGAATCCCACAAGTGAACCTCCTTCAATCTGCTAACTCACCAAAACCATAGCAGAAACCCTAGAAATTCAATCCTCTTTATTTATTGCACATGTAACCTCTATAAGAATTCCTGTGTGCTTTTAAATAATAGCATGAGTTTCTTTTCTCACAGTTTCCTAAGCAACTCTTGTACTGCAGCCATTCAAGAAAATGAACAAAAATCCCTGATCCCACCTGGCCTTGCATTCCAACCAGCTTCTCCAAAATATGGCCTGGCTCTCAAAGCCCAGTCTTCTCTTTGCCATCTCTAAATGGTTACAATATGGCTATTATACTTGATTACAATCTCTGGCTGAGAACACATCACAAAGAGAGTAGGTATGCTTAGAGTGACCATAGATACAACCATCTTTATACCCCCTGTGCATAGTAAGATGCAAATTGCAAGGCACCAACTGCAATTAGGTATCAGCAGCAATAAACCCTAGAATAGTGATGGTGACTCTTCTATCTCTGCCAGAAGAGTTGCTGGACTTGTCCGCAGCAACAAACCCTAGAATGGTGATGGTAACTCTTCTATCTCTGCCAGAACAGTTGCTGGACTTGTCCGCAGCAACAAACCCTGGAATGGTGATGGGGACTCGTCTGTCTCTGTCAGAAGAGTTGCTGGACTTGTTGGCAGCAACAAATCCTAGAATGGAGATGGGTGACTCTTCTATCTCTGCCAGAAGAGTCGTTGGACTTGTCGGCAGCAACAAACGTTAGAATGGTGATGGTGACTCTTCTATCTCTGCCAGAAGAGTTGTTGGACTTGTCAGCAGCAACAAACCCTAGGATGGTGATGGCGACTCTTCTATCTCTGCTAGAAGAGTTGTTGGACTTGAGCGACAATTCCCTTTCAGATCCTGTCGATGTCTTCGTCCTCAAATTCAATGTAGTCGTCTCCGCCACCATCTTCCTCCTCGTCCATTCCCCCGGCAATACCCTCGTTGAGTCGCACATTGTCCGGCAACTCCCCATAAGCCTTGAGCAATCGGGCTTCATCGGGCTGGTACTTGAGAATCACATCCGCCTTATCGTCTTGGTAGTCTCGTAAACCAACCAAGATGATATCCCCGGATGCAATCCACACCTTCTTATGCATCTTCCCACGGATATGACATAGCCGTTTACTCCCATCGATGCACAGCGCCTCACACCTACCATTCCCTAGCATGCGCAACACCTGCGCGTATTCCTGTCCATCTTCCTTGAACACGAGCTCACGCTTCTCGTCCTCCGCCTCATTCTTCCCCCTCTTCCTGTTCTTTCCTCCCTTCCCCTTATTCTTCGGCATGTCTTCACAAAAAAAAAGTTTCGAAAAATTGAAAAACGAAATCAGAAATTCAAAGCAGCAAACAAAGACTCCAAATCCAAAACAAACTACAGACAACCCCACAGAAACGAAAACGAAAAAACAACGAAAAAAAACAAACAAACAAAGCTCGAGAAAGGAAGCTCAGAGAGCGTTGGCGATGGCGTGTGAAGCGACAAAACCCTAAAGTTCACCGTCTGTTCGCACACTTGGATGAAATCACGATGGTAACCCTACGACATCATCCTTTTACATCCAAGTAAGCCAATCCTGCGGTCAGTACGTTACCACAGGAATGGAAACCTAGCTTTATCGAGCGTTTCAGAATTTATAGCCTCTGAGGTCAGAGCGCACGGGCAATGTGTATGGGACAAACGCGAAAAACCGAACGCACATTTGGTGCACGAAGCGAAAACGCAACGCTCTTCTTCTTCTTCTTCGTAGGGCGACGAGCGACGACATGAGAATGGATTGCAATTCGCAAATGGAGAATTGCGAGTTGCGAACCTCGAAATGAATTTGCGAGGTAGTAGTGGATTTTTTTTTGTGATGGAATAATATTTGGCCGTAAGTAAGCTGGAAGGTTTTGTTTTCTTCTTCGAGTAAAATTCTCATTATTGTCTTTCTCTCCTTCTGGTGCGGAAGTGTCTATCTGTCTGTCTGTCTGTCTGTGGAGTAAAAGTTGCAAATGTGGGTATCTTTTTGCTTTGTTTGACGGAATTTCTGGCAGTAGTTATGTGCCGGAGAACTCAAATGTTGTTGGGTTTGTTGAGATTTTTGAGTCAGGTGGGGAACTCATTCGCATTGCATTGTGGTTTTAAGCTCAGGGGCGTCTTTGCAAGTAGTTTTGGGTGAAATCCACGATTGTGTAAGTTTACACTTAGGATGGAGGGAGGGAATTTGAGCTTCACCTTGGGCCTCACCAAATCAAGCAAAAATAGTGTGGATGTAAAGAAGGATTGGGTTACTAGGAAATTGCTCATGGGGTTGGGAATTTTTTTGTAGGGTTTAGGGTTTGGAGACACACAGTGCAGAAGGTTTTGAAGGATTTTTGTTCTTCAAACCAGCAAGCAATCCACTGCAGGAAGGAAGGAAGAATTCTTGTCAGAAGCTCTGGGGCTCTGGTGGAGATTTGCAGCAAGCTGTCATGGAATTAGCCTCAGCCATGAACCACAGGCTGCATTTCTTTGATCCCTCTTTCAGTAGGAAATGCACACACATCAGGTTTACAGCAAAATTCCTTTCAATGAGATGCTCTGCAGCAGAGACCAGGGCCAGATCCATGGATGATGAATGGGAAGGAAGTGCCAGATTGAGTATTGTGCAAAAGACGTTCCAAAACATTCCTCAAAGGATGCCAGAAAAACCCCCGATAGACATTCAGAGTGATGAACCTTCAAAAGATTCTGATGAGAGTGTGGTCCCTTCTGTGCAAAGTGAGACACCTAAGGTCACAGGAAAAACCAGGGGTGAGATTTTTTTGGAGAGATCTAAGGAAATGTTAGAAGTGCATTCTGAAAGGAGTTCTGCCAGAGCCATCAAGACAAAGGAACGGCGAATCAGAAAGACAGAAAAAAATGCAGTGGCCAAGCACACAGAGCCTTGCTGTTATGGTTGTGGGACCATTCTACAAACGTCTGCTGTGGAAGCTCCAGGCTATGTGCCAATAGACACATTTGAAGTGGTCAGAAAGCAGCCTCCTTTTTTTATGCTTTGATTTGTTCTGTACATTTCTCTTTCAGATGTTTATTTTGCAGTTTTCTCCAAGAATCAGGCTTATCACTATTGCCTCATGCTGCAGAAGAAAAGGCATCATCAGTTGAAGACTATCCTCTGTGGCAGATGTGTTTTGTTAAGTCAAGGCCACATGATCCCTGCAGTCAGTGGCAATGGAGGCTATGGGAATGGCAAAGGATTTGTTTCTGCAGAGGAACTCCGGTCTCAGCTTTCACATCTGCGGTTTGAGAAGGCTCTCATTGTGAAGCTGGTATAAAAGACTGTAATCTGTTCATCCATTTGCCAATTTCTTCATGTATTGTTCAGTATTGCCTGTACTACTGACATGTGTCGCTGGATAATCCTCTCATAAAAGATTCAACAAAATTGTTCTTGCAGGTAGATATTGTTGACTTCAATGGGAGTTTTCTTACACGAGTTCGTGATCTAATCGGGGCAAATCCAATCATTTTGGTTGCTACCAAGGTGAGTATTCTGAGCTTTACATGGAGATTTTGTAGATAGGAATTTTATATCACCAAAGAAGAAACAAGGAGAGTTTGAGAAACCTGATGTCTGTTGGCACCAATTGTGAAGGTGGACCTTCTTCCCAAAGGAACTAGTCTGGAAGCCATTGGTGATTGGCTGACACAAGCTACTTTGGCCAGAAAGCTCAAGTGAGTGTGACTTGTGACCCTTCCCCATTTCTGCTTCATTGGGAATCTTGTTCATTCTACTTTGAGTAACAACCTTGTCAATGATGTTCTGACAGGCTGATTGGTTTGTGTCTTTGTAATGGGTTCAGTGTTATCAGCATCCATTTAACAAGTGCCAAGGCTGCCACTGGCATATCTGGAGTTGCTTCTGTGATTCAACGGCAGAGGCAGGTATGTGGGACAATGCAGAGGAGACTCAATTTCTTCAGCCTCTTGACATTCTTTTCACCTTTCCTGTACCAAACTCCATTGCATTATTCACTGTAACATTTCAACCTTGTTGGCCACAAATTGCTTCTTGAACACAGAAATGGGTTCTGATTTTGCTATTTGGCTGGGGATTGGCTGGCAGGGTCGTGATGTATATGTTATGGTGAGTATCTCTCATGGAAGGGGGGGCCTGTAGTTATGATGTTTCCAGGAGCTCATAGACTGACGTAGGCAACAAGTCTGTCCTAAGTTCATGTTGCACATTTCTGAAATCATTGTGTACTACAAGTATCTTCTCTTTGAAAGTGAATCCATATTTTTAATCATTAGATCTGGATGTGGATGGGCTGCTCATATTGTGGGAACTTGGAGTGTAATTGAGCTTTTATCTTTGTTCCTTGTGGCTGATATGGTCTTTCCAGGGTTCAGCCAATGTGGGGAAGTCTGCCTTCATAACTGCATTACTTCGTGAGTGCTTTCTTGGGTTTCTTCACAACGCATCTGAGTTTCCTTGGTTCATACTTGGCATCCAGTTTTCAGAACCTCCTTGGTAGTAGTGAGATTGTATACCACAGAAAATTGGTTGATTTCATTGGAGAATCACCCAATTCTTGGATAGTTTTTTTTTTAAAGGCTAAAGCACTGGTTTGTGTATGCAGGCATTTCTCTGTTGTAGCTTATATCTCCCAACTTGGTTTAAGATTTGGCAGGTCAGTTGAGTAGTCTTGCATTTATGTAACAGAATTTTGACTTGCTTGCAGAGGAGATGGGTCAACGAGATGTGGTGGCTGTAGCTGCGCAAAGGTACAGACCAGTTCAGTCTGCAATGCCTGGCACCACCCTTGGTCCAATTCAAATTGACGCCTTCTCTGGTGGAGGGGTATGCCTATTGCATTTTGTGTTCTGTTAATATAACATTGCGCCCTCTTCTCTTTCGGTTGCCTTGTTCTTTTTATCTTGTTTTTTTCCTCTTCATCTCCCTTTCTTTGCCTTACCTCTTCCTCCATCTTACCATCAAGTCTTTTCTTTGCTCAGAGAGAGACTACATGGCCTATTTGCAGTCTGTAATGGTTGTTGTGGTTTAACCAGAGCTTGTACGATACACCAGGAGTGCATCTTCACCACCGTATGGCAGCTGTTGTAAGTCCAGATGATCTTCCCTTACTTGCACCTCGGCGTCGACTTTCAGGGAAGCGTTTGCCAGATCAAAAGCAGACAATGAGTTTGGTTGGACACTCTATCTTCTGGGGAGGAGTTGCTCGGATTGATGTGTTACAGGTGCGTCTTGCAGGTGAAAATTTATTGTTGAGGAAGGTGTGCATTTTCCATTTTGTTGAGAATGACTTGAGACTATTAAGATGCTTGTGCACTCTTTCTCCTGAATGGGTCACTTTACTGTCGTTGTGCGAGTCCAGGCCCCAACAAATATTGCGTTTACCCTCTATGGACCAAGTTCAATACCTGCTCTTGCATTGTATACATCACAGGCTGACTCATATTATCAGGTACTGCTTAAAGATGTGGTTCATTTTGCTTGATGTAATATGTATTTGGAATTGAGTTCCTGTAAGTGTTGGCCTGCAGCATCATGACTTAATGGGTATTGTATTTATTTGGCAGAATGAGGTGGGCAAAAGCCTATATCCTCCAGCAGGAACTGATAGAGCGTCTTGGCCTGGGTTGCTAAATCAACGTGATGTCACACTTACAATCAAAAGTAATTTAAGGTCTGTAATGCAGTATCCAATCCTGTAGGTTCACACTTTTTGTTGAGCACTCTGTTTTGAGAGTCCTGGAGTGAATACATGAGTGGCTGGACACATCATAGGTGATCATCATAAAGGTGCAGGCATGGTTTGTGAGTCTGTAGCTTGGAATTTCCAAATGAAGCGTGATTGTCACAGAAACTCTTAGAGGAAATCCATAGCTGCCTCTTCAATGTGTACAGCTGTATTTGAGCACCACTACCAAGAACAGTTGTCAAACACACTCTAAAATTTGGACAGCATTGTTTGAGGGGCCAAGTGCAGGATACTCAGAAGAAGATCAGAATTCCATAGTTGGGTTTTGTATTCGAAGAACATAGCTTTGATCATGTGAAAGTGGTATATGGCTTGGCCAGGCCTGCAGGTGACATTGCCATTTCAGGGCTCGGGTGGGTGACTGTGGGAGCAACCTCTGTTGACAGGGAAGGAGATCTTGGTGAAGAACTGGAGGAGCATGAGAGGAGTATTGTGAGGCTGAAGGTGTGGGTACCCAAGGCTGTAGAGGTGTTCCTGAGGCCCTCAATTCCAGTTGGGACTAGTGCTTCTCAATGGTATGAATACATGGATGTCGATGATGATGAATTGGAGACTGCAACACCTCGACTGGTCTATTAAACATTGGGTGTCAAGGGTTGGGGGAATTACGTACATCTTCCACCCAGACACAGGAGAGTAAAGCTCCAATGGGGCTCTTGAGAAAACAGGAATGATATGTAAAACACAGCATACTAGTACAAAACACAGAGGACAGAAACACAGTAGAAAGTTACAAGTTTGCTCATGTGGGATTACTACAGTTTTGCAGAAGAGGTTTTAGCTTAGAGTATCTAGGCAGAACAAGATATGTTTTATCATGGTTGATGTGCAACAAACAAAGAAAAGATTGAGGCACTTGTAAGTCCTCGTGTGGAATCAACCTGTTAAGACTTTTTGAGAGGGATTGTCTGATCTAGACAATCTTAATGTCCTTAATTGCAGTGCTTTCATTGTGATCTCGTGATTCTTGATATGATGTTTTTCTCCAAATATTGTTCTAGATGATTCAAGTTCTGGATTGGCTCAAAACATAAATCATTAGAGCAACATCATGAAAGAAAACAAGCAAGCCACAAAATCTCTTGCCAACTCCAAAATTCAAAAGTTAACAACCTACTTTAAAATTACATGTTCTATGGACTATTGGTTCTACCAACTTCGTATTCTATCAACCGCTTGTTCTGTCACATTATCCCCCTCTCAAAGTTGCATTTCATTCTTGACATGCTAGCTTTAAAACTCTATATTAACTTTTTATTTTGCAACAAGTTGGTTGGTAGCTCCTTCTGCTAGTATAACATTGGCTTCCTCCATAGGTTCAACTTGATTCAAAATTTAATTACTTTTTTTTATTGCAATCCTTTGTCAATCAATCAGGAGTTTTTTTGAAGGTTGTTATCTCATGCATGAGATGTATTGGAAATTAATCTCCAAACCTACACCTATTTTGGGTGGGGTTAAAAGTATGGTAGTAAAAAAGAACTCTAAAGATTCAAATCCACTACTAACCACTAATGATGGTGTAACAAGTTCAACAATAACCTCAAAGAGTATTGTTAAAGTTATCACATGTAAAGGTATGATCTCTAAACATGTTCCTCCTCTAATGGGACTAATTGGTTTGGTGATAACAACATGTTGCTCTCTTGGATTAGGTCCAAAAGTAAATGATGTTGCACTTGTTGTCCTTGTGCTAGTTTTAATTTCCATAGACACAAAAGAAGGTGGTTCATACTTGAAATCTAGGAAAGCAGTTTGGTAGGCTTGTAATTTCAGTGGGTAAACATGTTCATCAGTTCTAGCCAACTCCATGTTCTCTTAGATTTGCTTTTCTACGAACTTTTGGATTGTCTACCACCACTATTTTCACTTGGGATTTTTATCCCCCAAAGCTTGATTCTACACTTTGAACAAAGTGTTGTCCAACAATAGCTCTTCAAATTCTTTCAATATGTTACCCATTTTGACAGGTGGGACTAAGGTTGGTTTGTTCATTTGTACTTTAGCCATCTCCAATTTGCCCTTCCAATCTTGGATTTGAACATTCAAGGCTTGTGTTTGCTTTTCAAACTCAAATGTTGGTAACCACAAATTACTCCTTCAGTTCCTAACATGTTTGCTCCAAACCTATTAAGATCTTATTTTATTACATGTTGGATTGTTCCATTTTGTTGTAAACTTGAGTCATCTGCTCATGTTCACTTTGGAGATGTTTCAAATCATTGTGAGTCTTCCAATTGAGCTTATTAAGTTCATTGTACTCTAATTGCAAACTCTCAACTTTCCTCACAACTTGTTCCACTTGACTCAACTTCATGAACAAATTCTAATTTTCATTTTGAACCTTAACCAATTGCCTATTGACTATAATCAACTCCTTTTTTGGGTTCTTCAAGGTCTACTATATTGTAGTTAATTCTAGGCTGTAGGTTTGCAATTGGTCATTAGTGTCACACAAATTCTATTTGACCTCTTGAGTCTTCACATTCAACATTAAGGTTAATGAATCCATCTAAAATTCCTAACTAGGTTGTGACATTGTGGGCAAGTTGTTAAAAAAAACATAATAATCTACTTTAGGTTTTCAAAAGAATGACTAGAAATTAAGGTAGATCGAAATGTTTAAAACAATGGGTTTTAAGTTAATACATTCAAACTACAAGTTGAACAAGTTGGGAAACTTTTGTAGACACAACTACAGGTTTTTTGACTTCTATACTATCACAAATTCAATAGTTTCAACTTGAACATCTTCGATTACCTAGTGAAGAGTGACCTTAGGTTTTTTTTCAATGTTGGCCTTTGTTATGGTTGCTTGTAATTCTTCATTGTCTCCATCACCCATTTCTTTTGAACAAGTCTTCTCCTCGTCTTCTTTCGAATAAATAATGTGAATTCTAGATTCAATTTTAGATTTTTTCCTTGGTAGTGAAATAGCAAGTTTAGGGCTTAACCTATCCTGTGGTGTAGGCAATTTAATGTGTAGTTTCAATCTATAAAACTAACTACATGTTAGTAAAGGCAATGCAATTGATGATCGTGTCGATCTTCACTCTTGTAAGAATTGCTTCAGAACAAAAAGAAACAACAAAACAAAACAAAAAATGTTGAAAGGCAAAGATGTTCCTGTGACCTTAAACCCTAGCTAGGTTGATCATGCCAACCTTATTTTCTTTAAATTTTTAATAAAAAATTAGATGTGTTTACATTTTAAAATAATAATTCCATGGCTAAAACCCATTTTCTTTGTCAATAAATGAAGTTTTGCCAAAAATGAATGGCATTAATGTTAACCCTTTTTTTGTTGGTTACATATAACCAAAAATTTATATTAAAATCAATAGCAATAAATTAATATGTTCTTGAGATTTTTAGTAGCCATTATTCAATAACCAATGACTTTCATATTTAGCTTGTAACCAAATATGGCTAAGTTTCCCTAATCTATCATTACGTATCATTGTGGCTACGACACAAATTTGACAAAAAAAAACCATTGCATGATATGGTCACATAAACACTTTCTTGTCAAGGTTGTGGAATAGTTTAATGTGTCTAGACTATCTCAATTTTAAGTCTCAACACAACACTAGAAGGTCTGTGATTCAAACTTGAACAATTGGACTTTTGATTTTATTGAAATTTTGGCACAAATATTAAATAAGTTTTCAAAAATTCAACAAAATGAAAAAAAATTAATTTATGTTGAATCCATTTTATGTTAAATCCATTCAGGTACTACGGTAGTATCATGTTGCAAAACATAATGGAAATGTTATACAACCATGTATCAATATAATTCATGATCCAACCCCCAATGCAATATAATTACCCCATGAACCTTCAAAGTAAAGCATGAAACATATTCACCCGCTTCCCATCATTTTTTAGGAAATTTATGTAGGGCAAGCCTTTATTCTAAGCATTTGCCATCAAAACATGGCAATCATTTTATGCTTGGGAAAGGAATCCAGTTTGTTGATTGTCAAACACAATTAAAAATAAGAAGATTTTAGCACATGACTTAAATTGTTAATTGATTGAATTGGTGGATTCTCAATATTATTTGTTCAATTTGTGTATTTGAAATGGGTTTATTAATTTTTTTATCATTCACAAATTATAACTTGCTTTCAATTGTGAACAAGTGAATATCCCTTTACTCCACTACAAGAAAGTCAATTGTGGGAAATACTTTAGGCTATCCTTTGAAATAAGACTCAATAAAAGATTCAAAAATACACTCTCTCAAAGAAACACTCTCTCCTTGGATGATGACATCCATAAGCTAAAGGACTAAGGAGGGCAACAAGGAGGATGTTCAAGAGGTCCTTTGCCTTTCTAGTTGTAACCTCTTGTTGGACCTCATGTGTGTACATATGAGAAGAAAGGGGGTGTATGCATAAGGTGTGAAAGCAGGCTATCCCTCCCCTTTAGTTAAAAAGCCACTTTCCCTTCACAAGAAGGGTTTGAAGGTCTCCTCCTCCCACCTTCAATTTTTCAAATGAAGTGCAATTGTTTTTTTAGGACCTTTTTCAACCCCTAATGATCCACAAAAATGGCTCCATGTTCCCAAGAGATCTGTTGTCAAGGTTTTGCACCTGGCTCTGAAGATTGTTGTAGTAGTAGGAGATTGGCACAGCTGCTGAATTCATGGTGTTTGGTGAGGAAGAATTCCAGTACTTGCAGAAGAAGCTGCTGTTGATCATTGAATTTGTAAGCTGGTGCTGCTGCAGCACAGATGTTGATCTAGCTGCTGCTGTTGCTGCAGCATTTGCGTTTAATTTCAAAAGTGTGCTTCCTGTAGCATAAAATATAGCAAAAAATGTGCATACAAATTACAAACCCTGGGCAACCCAATGTATTAAATTGCTGTCTACAAGAGAGATCAGTTCTGCCAAGAATTTCTGTACACACCAACTTGAAAACGTATTTTAGTCTCACACCCAATCTGTGAATGAATCTAAAGGAGATGGATGCAGCTACCACCACCACCACCACCACTACTACTAGCATTCTGTCAATGTTGAAAGAAGAGAAGCATCTGTTTGGAATACACCCAAATCGGCATTGTTGAGTGCTGTTGCTGCCATTTCGTTTTATTTGTTTTGTTAGATTTGGACAAAAGAAGGAAGATGATGACAACAAAGCATTTTGATCTAGTTGTCTTGGCCCAATAGTGTTGGCAGCTGCATTTTGCTTTCTAACTACTGCAAATAGGTCTTACAAGCTTCTTATAATGAGGAATTCCCACAACTAGATGCCAAGAGCCAATAGGATTGGGACAGAAGAATGATGGGATTTTAATTGTCTGAAATTGCATCAAAACAAGGAACTGTTGCTTTTGAAGCAACTCCAGCCTAGTAGATCAGCTACTAGTTCTACTCATGGGAGAGGACGAAAAGAAATTCCAATTCAAAGCTGCAAAGGTTTATAAAATAATGATAAACACACAAAATTGTGAACAAACCATGTCAGGTTTAACTCCTCCCCATTTCCTAGTTTTGACTTTAATGCATGGACCTTTCATTTTATGGACATGAAGTTGTTCTCCAGAAAAAAACAAACAAATAGAAAAAATTTAAATCACTGCATTGAATGTGACATAATCCCAATTTCCTAGACATAAATCTGTACAAGTACCATGAACCATTGGCTTTTGACACCCCTTCTTTGGCATAAATTGCATACTAATGAGAGAAAAGAGGTTGTGCAGCTCAAAACTTTAAAAATAACAACAAACACCAAAGGAAACAATATTACATATTACATAATGGGTCACTGTTCCCAAGCACCCCCACCCCTTTCATGATCATGTCCCTCATCAAACCGTCCCACAAGCTAAGCCCAAAAATCTTCACTAGATACGCAGAATTGTGGTCACATAGAACAACATAAAGTGTGGAATTGCTGGCATCTAGACTGGAAATTGAATCATATCTGAATTCTTATGATTATTTCATAAACCACAGACATGTATACAAATGTCAGAAGGTCTTACAGTTGACTGCCATTTTTTTGCATGGTATGTTGAGGGAACATAATCACCACTTGCCCATCACCATCTTTCCGGAAAATTCCAAACCCAAGAAGTTTCACCAGCTTCGCTTGTTTTGAAGGTTCTTATAAGCGTCCCAGATCTGTTTGAACTTTTTAATACTTGCAGCTGACAACATCCAAATCACCATCAACCTCAGCATCTGCTCAGAGGCTAAAAAATGAAGATGCACTTCAATGATGGGTAGTGCATCTGGTCAGAATCCCTCCGGAAGCAATAAATCACCCCGTAACAGTTCACATACAAAAACAGCTGGTAATGCAGGCAGGTTGAACAGAAATACCTTGATTCTTCGGGCTCTTGTTTATGCTCTTACTAGGGTGGTATTGCATTGCTTTGTCTCGAAATGCAGCCTGACCATACATATACCACTTTCATCAGTTTGACTACATGTATGCATCCTGTTAGAAATGACATTTAGAGCTCCTCCATTTAGAACAAACAAATCAAGTTGATGTGATGCCTCCCCACTCAAAACAAGAGACTGGCAAAGTTGATTATTTTTTTAACCACCACAACATCTTCCTCATCCAAATATGAAGGGTGACTGGCTGCAGATGTCCAGAGATTTTAAAAGATGAGCACCTTTAACTCCAGTGGTGAATATGGTCTATGTCTCCTGCACACAGGAAAGAAAGGAAAATGGAATTGATAGCTTCTATCATGATAAACTGGACAGAATATTGTTTCTAGGTTTTTTCATGAGCAGTCCCATAACCATGGGAAAGTCTTTAAAGTTTTTGGCATGCCTTTTGATATTCAGATCTGAAGGAAGGCACTGGAACATAAATACAGAACACTGTCCTCTGTGTAAAAGCCAAGAGGCATTGACTAAATAGGAAAACCCAACAACATATATCAGATGGGTGTAAGTCTTGAAGAGATTCATGCTCTGCAAGTTGTCAAAATACTAAAACAAAGAGATATAAAGAGAGTCACAGAGACAGTACTTTTTGAGACCAAGAACTTGGTAGTGATCCAGTTTACGAGTCTTCAACTCAAAGTTGCTTGCTGGCTCCTTGGGAATGCCATCCCAGTGCAATTTTTCCCATTCCTCACGTGTTCTCTGAAACCGCTCCATGTATGCTTTCCAGTACTTCTCTTGTCCCTTCACATTCCATGAGCCCTCATTTCTTCAATTGATCAAAGCTCCATTTTACAGCAAAACAGATTATTGTTTTTAGACAGATTTTCATGCAAGACACATTTACAACTACCTGCAAAGGGACTAGATCCCTGTCATTTTACAGAAACATGGCTGGGAAAAAAAAGCATGCACTTGTGAAATTGCCTACCTCAAAATTCTAGAATTAGGGTATTGCAAGATCAAAAACAGTCTTTTCCCCACAAGTTCTTCTTCCCACATTGTGCTGAATTGGTCAAAATTCTGCAATTGAAAATGGGCAAAAGAAAAGAAAGAGAGAAGGGTGTGTACACTATCATCACGAATGCGGATTTGAGACACAAGCCTATTGCGGGCAGCAAGCCGCTGCCTGGCAGAGATGGGTCTCGGTCGCGGGTTGGGGACTTCCATGTTCACAATTGTGTGAAGATCCCCATACAAAGGGGGCCGGAGACGATGAATCTGACCATCAATAGCCCACCATTCATCTGGTTTGCTGCTAATGGCATAGGCTCTGGCTCCTCCTGCATTCAGCAACTGCTCACAATAAACAAAGGTCAGAGTTGATGGGGGAGGGGGGAAAAAAACCCAAAGTTCATCAGCTGCTCCATGTAATTGTCAGTGGCATACATACCTTGCACGAATTTAGAAGTAAACCCACTGCTGAAAGCATCCGGGTGCGCATCCCTCGTTTCTGTGAAAAAATGTCCACTCCTACCCTGTTGAACATCCTGACGAAAGAAATTAGCTCAAAATTGTGTTCGATCGGCTTTACTTTCTAGGGATTTGATCAAAGTGTTTGATGTAATTACTTCAAAAACTTTACGAGAAGAAAACCCTAGATTTCATCGGCAAAAAAACATGGCCCCCCACAGCGAAAGTGATGAACAAAAAAGCTCGGAAATGGATGGCTTACTTCACTGTGCAGTGAGAAACAGTTCTGCCCGTCTGCTATTCACAACAAAAAATCCCATGCGAGATCCTTCTCGGTCACCGAGATCCTAGGAAATCATCCGCGCCCACGAGATGCTCCTCGCACACAGAGATCGATGCAAAACCGTTTCACTCCCCTGCATTCGTCGCGTACTTCTGGGCATGGCGTACCGGCTTGGTCACGGAGTTTTAGGGTTTAGGGTTTAAGCTTCGGGTTTTAGGGTTTTCGGGTTTAGGCTTTGAACGGGTTCACGAACCCCCTTTCACACTGCTGGCCGTTTTAGAGCTATGAGAATTTTCATTGGCTGTGATGCAGGGATGGGCACCAAGGTTTCCACACAGAATGGGCATAGGGCGCGCGCCCGAACAAAAAATGCCAATGAAATCTGTTTGGACAAAGCACTCAAGAATGTAACAAATGATTCTTGACCTAATTTTGATGGAGCTCTCACAATTGTGGTCCATTAAGATTTTGTAGAAGATGTAGGTGAACACCTCCAATTTTGAGGGTTTGGGATTAGGGTTTTCAATCAAAGCATTACATATTTTAATGTTTAAAACGTTTTAAACTTTGAACCATTAAGTTGTGATCTTGCTAATTCAAAACATGCTTCAACATTTTGATCCACATTGATATCTCTTTTGGATGTGATCAATATCTGTCCATCCACAATAATTCATCCATTAAATTAACCATTTTTATCTAGTTCATGCATCATCCTTTGACCCCATTTTTCATCGTCATAAAAATTAAAGTATGTAGCAAATACTTGTCCTAATTTTGATCAAGTTGTCCCAATTTGTCAGAATTAGAGACTGTAAAAATCATCACCTCTAATTTTTAGGGTTTGGGACTAAAGGTCTATTTTTTATGTTTAAAATGATTTAACTTTCAACCTTAAAATGTGATTGCAATTCAAAACATGCTTCAACAATTTGATTCACATCATTATTATTTTTTAATGTTATTAATATTTGTTCATCCATTGTTCATTCATTAATCATTTTCATATGGTTCATGCATCATCCTTGACCCTCATTGGATTGTTGCAAAACCTTAAGTGAAAACAAAAATTTTGGCATCTTATGTTTGTTTGATAATTGGTTCTAGTCAATGAATGGTCTTTTTTGATGTTCAATTTTCATTATTTCATGAGTTTGATCATTACATTTTTGTTTTAATTTTTTTAAAAAAAAGCACATGTTTAAATCCATCTTCAAGTTTTTTGTTCATTTTTGTCAATTGTGATTGGAACAAATCTTAAACCCTTCCCTCCTTTTTAGGATTTTTTTTTGAGAAAGATTCCTTCATTTTTCAACATGTGTTTGAAGAAGCTCAAGCAACAAAATATGTGTCCTTGCATGATTTTCAAATTGCCACCTTTCTTAAATAAATGTCTAAACAAGGTTTGTTTTGCCTAACCTTTTCGCACATAATCATAACTTAAATCTCTCCTTCTCAAGTAGGTGATATTTTTTTCAAAATCTTGAAGTTGTTGCATTTAGGGGTAGACAAGCTCCAAATGGTGATATTATCACGATTTTTTTTTTTTCCAAAATTCAATCCTATTAAAGTTATCCTTAAATGAAAGAAAACTTAACTACAACACAAGAAATTTGATCATAAAACAAGACAATATTAAAATATTTGCTTGAAATGGACATTGTCATTTAGTAACGCATGAAACTTTTGACCCTCCGTGTTGGTTGTAAAATTAATTTAAACATGAGTTAATTATTTTTGACTTCATTATAGCTTCCACTATTTTTATAAATATAAGCAAAATTTTGATTAATCTTATGCAACAAATGCTTAATATTTAGTATTTGACACCCAAATTTTATTACGTTTGTGAATGATGATGATTGGGGCTCCAATTAGGGTTGTTGGGTGAAATTAGGACTCAAACGTAAGGGCATTTTGTCTTCCTTTGTATTTACAAATAATAACTCCATCATGTGTAAGGGATTTTATGGGTTAAAAATTCATTTTCAAAAAATCAAACAAAATGTGCAATGATATATTCTTGCAAACAAAACTAACAAATAATGAAGGGTATGAATCATTAGAACAAATAGTGAAAAGGTTTGAACATTTCTAGTAGACCATTATAGGTCACACCATGATTTGATTATGAGGAAATGCCCAATCACTTGTGTCATTCCAAATGAAGGTCAATGTACGAACAATGGGTTTGTTTACCAAGAATTCATCAAGTTTGTTAAGCTTTTAATTAACTACTATCATAGAAGTCCAACTTATTTGGTCCCCGACTTGCCATGTTTAGTCAATTGTGGTTCATGGCTATCATGTTCACAAAGTTCACATTGTTTGTTTCTTTGCTTGTACGAAATGGTGAAGGAGGGACTTGCCATAGATAGTTATGGATTTTTCACATAGTATTATGGACAAATAGTATTATGGACAAATAAAATCAATTGTGTAATTACATTCAATCTCAAAAGTTATGAAGGTTTGATTAAATTGATCAAAACTGATTGATGTTTTGCACTATGCAAGGATGACATGTTGAACTCTATAAAATGAATTTGTTGGTGGATTTCTGAACATTATACAAGTATGCAACAAATCCATCCAAGGAATTAAGAAGCCCATAGTATTAATGACATTTTAGGCTTGAGCTCTTAATGCAATGATGTGGTGGATTGTTACAATGACTTGTTGCAATTCATGCATGTGCACACATGATGTGCGGATTTAATGAGCTAATATGGGTTTGCATGGAATCTAATGGAACCCATGTTTTTTTAACTTTTTTTTGTGATGTTGCTCAAGTGACAATCATACATAAGTGTATTTAGTCTAATTTGGCAATTATCAAAATATGAAAGTAGAAAAATCTTAAGCACCCTTTCATATTTCAAACAATTGTGGTGATTGTTGGCTAGTTTTAAACTAAAAATTTGTTTCTTGACAAATTCTATCCAATAAAGGGGGAATTTGCCACATGATATTTATTTTTAAAAAATTCCACAAAATGGAGAAAAATTGCCAGCTAAAGAGCATTAAGTGGAAATAGCCATTTATACCATTGGTAATGGTTACTACTTTTTGTGCTTGGTACCTTTTACATTATAAAATACATCAAATTAAAAATTTAAGACACATAAATTTGAGGAAAAACATTGAACAAAGCAAAAGACAACCCAAAACCATATAACTCTAAAGAAAGAAGATGGAAATAAAACAAAACATAACATTATAAATTTTATTATTACACTTTCATACTAGCTCAAGTTTCAAGGACCCACAAGATTTGTCCAAGCCCCTAGCCCATTTGCCCCAAGCTTGTAAGTAGTTTTTGTAACTGATGATGAGTTCGGGGATGATACTACCACAACTTAAGAATCACTTGCCAAGGAAAATTTCAAGAGAAACCACATCAAGATTACCAGCTCCTTTAGCACTCACCACACAATCCAGACTTGTCAAATCTCTTATTCTTCTCTAGATAAAGCTTGATGTTCCAATAGACTGTTATTCCAGTCTTTTCTCTTCGATGGATGGTGCCACCTAAAGGATCTCTCCTTGCTCTTGGAATTATGTCCATCGTCAGCAAAAGATGAGACATTTGGTTTAGATGCAAGAGCATGCAACACATACAAAGAGAAACAGGTCTGTTCATCTATGAAATTGCAGAGAAATTGTAACAACAAAAACTTTCAGGTACCACAGCTCATAGCCTTCCAAAATTTATAGTGTCAGATCATCACCTTCATCGTGAACTGCAGGGACAAGCTGCCACAACTACCCACTGACTTCATCAGCGCACTATAGCGGGCATATATAAGCACAGAATAATTCACTCAAAATGTGGGCAAACCTTTATACAAATACTGCATCCTGCGTTTCTATTGCATTTCCATTGTGACAAGAAGACACAGTCATGATGTTGGCTAGCAATCAAGAGACAGGTAATTACAAAAGAGAACAGCATTCTCATTCAACCTGCAACAAGCTCAGCAGTATTGGGAAAACCAGCAGTATTGGGTTTAGCAATGATGCTGGATAGCAAAACAAAACCTAACAACAGAAAAGAGGAGTAAACCAATGAAACCAAGAAGAAACAGGAACCACAAGAAAAAAAAAACCTAAAAGAGGAGAGGAAGATGAGAGAAACAACATGTAGAAATTTATGCATGATCTTTTGAGGATACAGAGATCTCTTCAGAAAGAACAATATATGGTCAGAATATGCTGAGGATACAGACCTGTATATCTATCAAATTGCAGAGAAACCTCACAACAATAATTCAAAGGTGACATCACAATGAGTGTAGTCATGACATTATGAAAGAAACCTCACAGCAACAATATGCAGTGATACCCTTACAAGAGCTACTAACAAAGTGTCAGACCATCACCTTTATCACAAACAGCAGTGACAAGCTGCCATGACAACCCACTGAAGATACAGACCTCTGCAATTACGCCTTTGCCAAGTTGTTCAGCAACAGTTAATCTGTTCTGGAGTTCCCTTGAGCTCCATTTGCCACATTCGCAGATGAGATCAGAATCAGCATCCTGTGCCACCTGAATTCTGGCTCCTATTTGATGCAGCAGATACTCCAGGGTCTCCCCACCTATCCTGATAACTAACCTGGCCTTATAATTCAGAAAAAAAAAATGTTTTTCTCTTTTTCCAGACATCAATCAAAGCACCCATTAAGGACAGAATACAATTTAGCCAGGTTCAGTATTCAAGTACATGAAAAAATGTGATAAATTAGGGAACCTGCAGTGGGTGGTGGAAATATTCTTGGGTTAACACCTACAACCTGCATCCACATCATCAGAAAAGGAAGTAGCTGCAGACAAACCCTTTGAGCAGTGAATCAATATGCCTAAGATACTAGGAAATTCTACTGGAGGCAAACTCATGAGCACATCTCCCCCAAGATCATCTAACATGTCTAAACAGGGGTAAAATTCCACACTGATGAGCTAATTTACCAATTCAGAACAAGACACACCACTTACGGAGCAAAGAAATGGACAAGAACTACAACTTACTTACTTGACATTGTTCACAAAAACAAAAATTCAAATAAGAGACAACTCTGAAGACAATGCCAAAGGTACTCACTCAACCAGAAAATGAAAACTCAGGAATCAGAAACCTGGTGTCTGTGAATCACCTGCATACATAGGAGAATCTTCTACATCACTACAGTTTGCAGACAAAGGTCTACAATCAACTGGATGTGCAGTAGCACACTAAGTTTTCAAAAAGCCACATCCTGCTGCAGATTGGGCTTTCTTTGGAAGACAAATCCCCAATTACAAAATAGTCACACAGACAGAGAGATGTCTGTTGTATGCTGCTCTAGTAGACAGGAGTTTTCTCCACATCCTCCAACACACTGATCTTATGGGGCTTGGCCAGGAAATCAGTGAATTCCTGGAATGGAGACCGGGTGAAGCGTGTCTCCCTCCACAAATCAGGAGTCAAGAACCCATAAGTCTTCAACAAACACTCGAATGTAGCCTGTGGGAAAAAAAAACCCAATCCAAATGTCTCACACAAAGTAAGTATTCAAGAAAAAAAGACATGAGTAAAAAAAAAATTCCACATGTCTTCTATGAGGAATTTTGCAAGAGTAAAAAAAAACCCTATTTTGTTGCTATTAGCGTTAGAACAGCAAAAAAGCGAGGGAAGATATAAACTACAGAAAAAAAAAAAGAAAAAAAAAACCACGACAACAACAACAACAACAACAAACGACATTGCATTCACCTTCACGAAGTTGCCGAGTGTCTTGGTGGAACCACGGGAAGATGTAAACACATCCTCGATACCGGCAAACTGGAGCACCTTCTTAGGCACACGAGCAGCAACAATACCAGAACCCCGCGGAGCAGGAACCAGGCGCACAGTCACAGACCCGCACTTCCCTGTAACCTTGCACGGCACGGTATGGGGTTTGCCAATCTTGTTTCCCCAGTACCCTCGGCGCACAGGGATGACAGAAAGCTTAGCCATGATGATGGCGCCGCGAATGGCCGTAGCCACTTCCTTGCTGCACTTGACTCCCAGACCAACGTGACCATTACTGTCTCCAACGACGACGAAGGCTTTGAACCTAGTTCTCTGCCCAGCACGCGTCTGCTTCTGCACAGGCATGATTTTCATGACCTCATCCTTGAGTGCAGATCCCAAAAAGAACTCCACGATCTGATGTTCCTTAATGGGAAGGGAGAACAGGTAGATTTGCTCCAGCGACTTGATCTTCCCATCCTTCACCAGCCTTCCAAGCTTCGTGACCGGCACCCATTTCTCCTCCTCTTCACGCTTGGGACCACGACGCCCTCCTCTACGGTCACCCCGGCCCCTATCTCCACGGCCGCCTCTGTCCCCACGTCCAAAGCCACGGCCGAAACCTCCTCTATCACCTCCTCTTTCACCTCCACCGCGCTCCGCCATGGCTGCAAAACTCCCGCTGAACTGGGAGAAATCTCCTTACGAGAGCGATGGCAGGCAAAACCTACAGAGGGAGAGAGAAACCCTCGCGGCGCTAATCTTCTATCCCCACAACCCACAACACGCACCAAACCTAAAAAAAAGAGAAAGACGAACCTGAAACCGAGCCTGAAAATCCTAGGCCCGGTTTCCGAACCGGATACCGAGGCCCGATTTCTAGTCTGATGGGTTAAAGTATGGGTTTGGTATAATAACTGTGGTTAACCTTTAATTAGCCCCCGGCTCTAGTCTTTCTTTTTGCAAAACAAAAAATGAAAAAATGAAAAGAAAATCCCAAAATTTTTGGTTCTGGTTTCGGTTTTGATTCTAGAACCAGTTCCACAAATCAATTCTAATTGCAGTTTGATTTTTACTAACCGGATTGGGTAATCACTAATCACCTAACCATGGTATATTGTAATGCCAAAATGGGTTCAAATTTTAAACTATAGGGTAAATGTTGTAGTTAAATGTAGTATAATTTCTTTTGACCATATATGTATGCAGATAAGTATTATATTATTAGTTAGATGTGTAATATACATAGTTTTTGGAATAGGCTTGTGTATGTCATTGAAAAAAAATGGCAATTTGGCAATGGGATTATTACAATTGGAGCCTTGAATTCTCTTTTGAGGAGTTTAACTTCACTAGATTGGCTCTTAAATTATGTATAATAGCCTCCTAAACTTATGTCTAGGTGGAAAGAGAGAGAGGGTTTAGGGTTTATGTGTTTTTGATGTTGAACTAAACCCTAAACAATTTGTGGGTGGTTGTTTTTTTAAAAAAAAATAGTGGAAAGCACTATCTTTGCCTTTGGCTTTGTCCATTGAGGACAAAGCTTAAGATCCAAGGTGGAAGGGGAAGGTACTAGCAACAATCTCTCCTCCCCTTTGTAATAAAAGAGGGGATCTAACATTTTAGATCACCTTACACTCTTACCTTAAGGAGCTTAGGTGGAAGATCTTGCTCTAGGAGAGAGCAGGAAGTTATGTTGTGTAAATTGCCATCGATTTTCATTAAGAAATCTCTTTGAGGTTGTTACACATTTGTGAGCTTTGTTACAGCATACGGGGAAAAAAAAATTGTGGAGCAGTGGGCCAACTAAGTATGGAATTGACTTACAACAACATTCTGCAGTCAACAGGAAAGCTGTGAGGTTACTCAAGGCAAGGGGTAGAAGCAGATAGTAGCATAAGATGGAAATACACAAGCAACGCTTGTCATAAATTAAACACCTATCACATGGCCATATATCAAATGGCAATGCATTTTCCTTGACAGAGTTCACAAGAAGACATCCTTCTCCAACAGCTGCAGCACCTCACTCTGGGTATTGAGCTTGGCAACATCAACTGGAGTCTTGCCATCCAAGTTCCTTAAAGTCCTGCAACCCCAAGAAATTTTTCCTTCTCAATACAATAACTGCTTTCAACATTTGAACAAATTTGATGTGTTTCATCCAATTGCTCTAATGTCATAATTGGTGGCAACTAATCAAGGGTAACAAACTACTGTATTAATGACAGTACACAATGGAGCAGGAGGAAATAAGAAACTTACACAGCAGCACCATTCTTCAGGAGGAGCTCAACACATTCCTTACGACCATAGCCAGCAGCATAGTGCAGGGGAGTGTTGTTATTCTTATCAAGAGCATCCACAGCTGCTCCAGCTTCCAGCAACACCTCAGCACATTTTACCTGCAAATAGACTTTCTCAGAGAAGTTTTTGCATGTAGTCACACCCATATACTGCGACAGCAGTAACAGTTGCTTAGCACATTGATAAAAAAGGACAGTCCACTCAACAGAACAAGAAACCTTACCTCCCCATAACCAGAAGCAAAATGCAAGCTTGTCCGTCCCTCTTCATCCCTCTCGTCCTTGTCTGCACCCTCTTGCAAAAGGATCTTCAACCCCTGCAGCAACCATTCCCAATCCTCATGTCAGAAAGGAGTTCACATTAATGAGCTAGAGAGCTTTCCCCATCACAGATATTCCAAACATGAAATATCACTCAAATAAAATAGAAGAGGACAATAGGTCAGACCTCTGCATCCCCAGTGCTAGCAGTGTGATGGACTGTCAACTCATCTTCTTCTTCCTCACCCACATCTTCTTCACCTTCCTCTTCATAACCCAAGTCACGTTCTACTGGAAGGCCTGCCTCTCCAGAGATACCCCCACCCATGGCTTGCCCCAGTTTGCTAAGAACTGCTGGGTCATTCCAGTACCTGCAGGCACATTGGATAGATGATCCTGAACAATGAGTCAATGCAGCTCAAACACAATGGTTATGAAAAAGAATGTTGTGAGAAATATGCTGTATGCTGAGCTCTATTTGCAACTTAAATACCTTTTAAAAGGTTTTCTGCAACAAAAAAGAGGAGGGAAAATCAGCAAAAGATTGCAACATGAATGGAGAAAAACTGTCTATGAACTTGACGATAAGGGTCACTCACTTCATCATGGCTGCAGGGCCTCCACTCTCAATCTCCTCCAGCACAGGCTTCAGTGTAGGGTCCTCACGAACTTGGGCCATCTGCTGCTCAAGTTGCTCTCTATGGGCAGGATTGGTCAGGTTTGAGACCATGCCTGACATAGCAGGATCCTGCCAACAACCACAGCAACATTGCTTGCAAAACAATCATGATGGAGAAACTTCCAACCAACCAAAAGAAATGAAGCCACAAACATGCAATCTCATCTGCATTGTCCTGACAGATAAGATTGTTCAGATTGAAGTCAACAACATTTAACAGCTAACATTTGCCAAACTTTAAACTTAGGTACCCCAAATAGAGACTGCATGACAAAGCAAGAAAAAACTGGAGTGAAAAGTCAGGGTTCTATATGCAAGACAACTCATAGCTATGGTGCTCCCCAGAGCAATTGGATGAGCAGGACAGGAAGCTTGCCTGCATGAGAGCATTCCCTAAACGTTCAGCCATGGTCATAAACTGGGGATTCTGCATGACTTGCTGCATGGCATTGACGTACTGGTTGGTGTCCAACTGAGGAACACCCTCACTGCCAACATTCTGGACACTGTGTTGAAGCTGCTGGGCCATCTGATTGAAGGCAGGGTCCTTTGCAATCTGTTCCGCCATCTCCTTTATACTTGGGTCCTGAGGAAACAATTTTTTCACACACATCACGGAAATCCAACATTGAGACAAGCTGTAGAGAACCTAAACAGGGTCCAAATTCCAAGAGGCAATTACCATCAAAAGACAATTCTTAGTTAATACTTAAAGACACAGGTTCTGATCCCTCACTTCAATACAGGATTTCCAAGAGTGCTACAGATGAAAGGTTTGAGGAACACATAAGATCAGTTAACTGTTGGCTCTTCTTAGCTGCTACCAAGCTTACACTGAAAAATGAATTCTGGGCACGACTGAACAAAGTCCAGCTTTCCTGGAAGCCTGCAGATTATATGCTTCAATCATGATCATTGCTTCAAGTGAATTGCATTCCCAATTTCTTAAGCATGATAACTTGAACTGTGCTTATATAGAACAAGCTTTCAAGAACCAGAGTGCAGTGATCCAATGATGTACACAGAATTGCTGTTTTAGCACGTAGTGTTACACTTACTTTGGAGGAATTGAATATTCTTAAGTGTACATTATAGATTTCCAGTCACCCATGAGACGAAAACCAGTGGAACAAGCAGAAGGACTGCGGAGTACATTCAAAAGCCCAGCCATTGCAGAGAAGTCAAAGGGGTTGTTGGAGACATCAGCTTCAGTCTCATCACTGGTTGGAGAAGCAGTTGTTGCCGTTGCCACTGGCGCCTTCTCTTCCTCTGCTTGCTGGGAAGCACCAGCCTTTGAGTCATCCACCTTCCCTGCAATTTCAACAAAACAATAGAAAATTCGGTCCAAGCTTGCAAAAAAAATTGCATCTGAGTTCCAAAAAAATTTCAAGACCTGGCAACGCATCCATCTAACACATTGGAGATTGAACAATAATATAGGTTATGAAAGAGAAGTGCATCTGCATAATCATAATTCTTTGCAACAAACTTACAGGTGCAAGCTTTTGTACGAACCCTACATTGAGAATTAGGATTTGAAAACAGCCATAGAAATGGAGACCAGCATTCAAACGCATCATCGGTGCCTCAATTTTCAAAGGGACTAACTGTCCAAGCCATGGATGGAGCATTTGTATGGAATTTTTGCAGTTGCTTGACCAGAAACTAAGCAAGACAAAAAAGAAAATCATTAACAAGCTCTTTATAATAACCACACTCCATCCAAAACAGAACCACTCTCGTTGCAGCCAGAGACAAAAAACAGCAATCCGAGAGCTGTAAAGAAGTCATTGACACCAAATACTGCAGTTTAAGGATAACACTCCTGTAAGAGGAAGCATGGAAATACATCAAGCACGTATTATTCATTCACATCATCGTTCTCTTTTATCGCGCAGGTTCCATAAAGATCCGCTTACAATACCACTGACAACACGGCACGACATGCATCCCGATGCGAACTAATAATTCCCGATGACAATAAATTGTCTCAACAAAACAGCAAACTAGACCACGACCCCTAAACTGCCGCTACCAGTCTACAACTATCATCTCTACCAAAAATCCCAAGTGACCTTCACCAGAACTTCTGAAGCTGCTTGCTGCCTCTTACATAACATGATATCCCGCTGAGAAATATAAGTATCACGAAGAATAAAAAACAAAACAAAACCTTTGTGGCTATCTATTCAAACCAGAAAACCATGGACAGATACTGAACAAGAACAAGACTGCGAGGACAAACACAAGAGTGGATACAGAATCGGATACCTATACAGGAGACGAATAATCTCCACCCCGGGATGTTGAGAGAGAAGCCAGCCGATTGACAGCAAAATCAAAATGAAAATCAAAGCAAAGCAAAACGAAATCAGACGGGAAAAATACCAGGATTTTTTCATAAATTAAACAGAGGAAAGATCGAACTTACCGGACGCAGGAGTGGCCATGCTCTCGATTTGGAGAAGACGAGGAAAGGAAGCAGATCCTACAAACGCGAGCACGAACGGGCGAGGAGACGCGCAACGATGGATGGAGCTTCTCCTCTGCCGCGGTGCACACGCACGTCTTCTTGTCTTCGGTCGCACCGCCTTGTGCCTTTAGATAACCGCCGGTTCTATTTTCCCCCAATCCACATTGGTCGCTGCTTCCAAACAGTGGCTTCATTTACTGTCTGCTGTGTAGTTCTAATGTCCATCGGATCTGGGGATATTGTCCAGCGGTTCCCCACCAGCTATCCGAAACTTTCTTGAAGAGGGACAGTACCATGCGTACACACACTTGTTTCACACGTGTTATACCCGGCGGTTTTAATCACCTAGCCTATCAAGTTGTTTTTTTTAGTGTAAATTTGTAAACTCGACTAATTTTGCTAAACTTTTGGAAAATTTCGCCAAATTATTTATTTATATCAAGAAAATGTAATTAAAAACCCTGAAATGGGACAACAGGTTTAGCTAACCGACTCGTTTCTGCTCTTGAAATGTTCAGTCACCGGCCCATGTTCGGTGATGGACATGTTCACACCATAGTAGGGTGTGTATACAAGTTGCTTTATGCTACTACACACTTACAATACAAAACCTTACAACCAGGACTTTTTATTTTCAATTTTTTGATATAAAAAAAATTGGTCAATATTTCCCACAAAAATTAGCAAAATTAGTCAAATTTACACTAGAGGAAAAAAAAAAAAAATTCACACCAAATTTTTTTAAATAAAAAAATATCAAAAAAATGTCCCAAAAAAAAGCACTACTAATTACAAGTTAACAACACGTACCCATTAACATTTTGACAACTATCAGAGTTGCTCCCCCTTCTAATGTTTTTTTTTATCAAGTGCACCTAACCCCTCGCCATGAAAACTAAACTTTCAACAAGTAAATTACATTTTATGTGGGATTCTAGCAACTTTGGTTCAAAAATATTGGGCACTTTGTTACATGTCCAAACTCAAATTTCAAACTACCTATTGAAAAGCCATCCAAATTTCATCCACATTACCGTTTGCATGGTTGGACTTGCTCTAATTTGCATGCATTTGTTAGTATCTCCACTTTCTAAACAAATAGGAAATGGATGACAAAAATGCATTTTGTTTATGTACATATATACATTTCACAATGAGGGAAATGAATGACAACATGTATTTGATTTTACATACGTGTACAATTTTGCAAATGGGGGAAAAGAATGACGATTTTTTTGACTACCTAGTGCAATATGTACACGAGATCCGTAGACTCCAAAAGATCTGTAGGCGCGGGGTTTGTGGAAACGAATGCGGTCGCCGATCCCTTGTAGCCCTTGGCGCGATACAAGCCTAAAGGCAAACAATCCTCGTAGTGCAACATCCCTACGAAAAGCTCCTGAAATGTTTGACCCACATACGGCTTGGGTACAGGCACTTGGTCGAGCTGCCGCACGTCGAATTCGGATGCATGCTCACGGTGTGATTCATTATCCATCACAAGCACCTGGCCCCCCGAAATCATCTGGTCGACTATCGCCATGACTTGCCGATTGTAGAAAGTGGCAAACCTGTCATGCCAATAATGGAGATGGAAAAAATTTAGTTTGTATTAAGTAAATACCAGACATTAAAGTTATCTGCAATGTAAAGTCAGGTGGTGATCAGGGGGTGAGACCAGCCAGTTTTGGCAGAATGTGCCATCAAACGTGTACCTGGGAATGAAATTTTTTACAAAACGAAATAACTGGGACCCAAACTAGTTTGTATTACTGGACCATTGTTGAGGAGCTGTGTTAGAAGGACCCATGTGATCCAACTTACATGAGAAAATTAAGAGTGGATGGACAGAAAGCTTTTCCGTCCATGTATGGTGGTGCAAACTGAAAGGTCGCAACCCTATTGCGACGATACATTTCAGTGTCAAAGATGCGGCGATCGATTGTCACTCGTGGTCGAAGGTATTGGATCTCCGTCTCTTGTTGAAGCTCCACTATGACCCGATCCTTTATTGGGCGTAGTAGTCTCTCCACCTACAGCAGCTCACAACAATCCAAAAAACCACCCATCAAAATAGATAAACAATGAATGAGAAAAAAAAACCTTATGGAACTATACTAAACATGGTCCCATGTCCAAGAACAATGGAAGAAGACCCTTTTGTTGCACTTGCCCTTCCCCAACATGATGTACAAAAAATTGAAAAAACCCAAATCTAAAATTCAATGGAGGAATTTTGCACTAGTATGTCTTATACCTACAAAAATTAGAGTTAGGGTTAGGGGTTGAGGTTTCAGGGTTTCACGTTTTCAGGAGAAATGGGATGTACCGTGGCTGCAATGAAAACGTTGTTGACATCGAGACTGAAAGCGGAGGACGAGGCATTGTTGTCCTCATCATTTGCAATCTCCGCAGTGGGTTGCTCAGAATTGCCTTGTGTCAAGATCACCACCTTCTCTACACCATGCAAGCTCACTACCACAGTGACTATACAGTATCTATACCATGATATGTATTGATCCAAAGAAGAAGAAGAAGAAGAAGAAGAAAAAGAGGAATGATCAACTATACTATTGTTGAATCTGTCTGTCTTGAGTTTTTGTTTCTGAGAAAAAAGAATCCATTGCAATAACATGTATCTATTGACTATGTGTGCACTTACCTGCTTGGAGTACACCAGCTCGCAACAAATCAAGCTCGTAGCTAGGGGATCCGATCACAAAATAGATTTGTTGGAAAACACCCACACAACCCCAATCAGCCACAGATGGTTCATTCGGGTGCAAGATCACAATGGGTGGGTTTGGCATGCCAGTGGTTCGCAATTGTGATACAAAGTAGAACAAGCTGCTTGGCCACTTTCCTTGGATGCAAACCAAGATATGCGGGACGCCGAGCTTCACCACATTGAGAGTGGAATTCTTCAAGTGTCTAGAAATCTCATCTCTTCGCCGCTCAAGAATAGAGGGGTCAGGTTTGTCCAAGATTTGCAAAGGGGGCCAACTCATAGCCATGTCGATGGCATCCTCTAGTGTTATGACAAACCGTTTGGGCTTTTCAGGCACATCATTTGCCAGAGGAGTGTCCAACTCCAGCTCCTTATCACCCTCCATATCTGGCAATGACAAAGATGACGCAGGCTGATCCTGACGTTTACTGGACTTCCCTACTGAAGCTTGAGATTGAAGCTTCTTAGGGCTTTCGTCAACAGGCTTGTTGTTATAGACTCGAAGGTCACTCATGGACGCATATGAAGCCAGTCCGTGCAGATGGACATGACTTTGGTCATGGTGTTCACCTCGAGTCATGGATGCATGTGAACTGATCCCATGAGTTCGTTGCTGACTACTGCTTCCACTCAACACAGGAGAGAGATGACGACGCTGCTCTTGCTGCTTCACCTCCAAATTTGCTGCTGCTGCTTCCTCATGCTCATGATCATTCTCCCCTATCGGAACTTGAGGTTGAAAAGACTCATTGGTTTTGTCCTTGCTATATTGAAGAAGGTCACCTGTGGAAGCGGTACGAGACATGACTTCATGCACATATAGGTTATGATCATGGTGCTCACCTCTTGTCATCAATGCATGTGAACTGAGTCCATGAGTCCGATGCACACTATGATCTTCACTGGTCACTGAGGAAGAAGAGCGAGTTAGCTTTTCCTTTCCAGCTGCTGCTGCTGCTGGCGGTTTGCCCGGATTTTCCCAAGCACTTTGCTTGATCTGCATTGACATTGATGAATTGTCACGACCTCGGCCACGAACTGCTGATGATGATGATGCTCCATTACTTTCCAAGTCGAGATCCAAATCCTTACCTTGTTTGATTCTCTCCAAGAGCTCAATGTCTTTTGATTTAGGACTGTGGTTGGGGAAGAGGCGAGCTTCAAGGCAATCCATGCAATACAGCTTCCGCCAAGGAACACAAGTATGGCGAGTACTTGAATGAAATCTGGATACCCTTTCTGCCGTCTCCAAATTCTTGGCAATCCCAAGTCCCACATCGGTGGAGTGAATGATTCGTCCTTTTGGGTATAGTAGAACTTCACGTTCCATTTCACCTTCCTCATCATGTGCAATGTCAAGACCAAAGAGAATGACATTGTCTCTCCGATACACAAGCTCACAAGCCTGCACAACATCATCATTGCCCCTGCCCACAATCTCAATTTTATACTAAAGTTTATGTAACTTGAACTTCATACTTCACACTTTGACTGATTCTATGCAAAAAACTTCAAACAAGTAGTTGCTTGCTCTGAGATCATGCTTTAGTCATTGTCTGCAACTTCAACAAAGTAAAAGTATTTGCAGTTCCAAGATGCTTCAACAACTTCAATGAAAAAAAAAAGCTACAGGAAAGCTTGCAGCTCTGAGATGCTTCATTCCATTGGAGAATTACTACATTTGCCTTTGCATTGGAAACCCTAAACCCTAGACCCTAAACTTAGTGAAATGGAATCATAAGAAGAAAAAATTGCAGCTACTACTAGATGCTTCAGCAAATTTAACTTCAACAAAAAACAAAAAAAAACAGAGAACTTGAAGCTCTGAATGCTTCATCCTTTGGAGACTTATTCCATTAATTTTTGCAGTGGAAACTCTAAACCCCAAGCCCTAAATCAAGTGAAATGATCTCATTAAACCCTAAACCCTAAAACTAGTGAAATGAATTTTTTTTCTCACCTGCTCAAATGTAAGGCCTTCTTTGTGAAAGATGGGAGGCAGGAGGATGGGGAAGACTTCTTGACGCAAGCCATTCATATATTGGAACATCCAATGGCCTTCCAATGGAGTTACAACCGTCAATCCAGTTCTGAATAAGTTAATGATGAATGTTGACAATCCCTTGATATGACAACTGTTGCAAATTTACCAACAACAAATTTTGATACAAATTGGTTAGAGAATTTTCCACAAGCACGTTTGTCGAGGTGGGCAAGTAATGTGGGAGATTAGGAAACCCTCAATTCACACATCTTTAACTACAATTTCAAATGAATTATTTTTAATACTATTTTCAAGAAGTTTCATGGATCTAATTTAGCTTTAAGTTTGCGTTGGATTTTTTCCAAATCAATAAACAAATAAGTAAGTTCATCATTTTTATCAAAATGTGAGCGACCCATTATGAGCCCTCATTGAGTTCAGGTGCAGAAGGGCTGAATGAACACAGGTACCTGCGTGCAAGGAGCTTGAAGCGGATAACATCAAGGCACATGATTTCGATTGCTTGATCAGTGTCATCCCAGATAGCACTGGCTGCCTTTTCAGGCTTCAAAAGCTCCACAATAACACGGACTTGAGAGCCACAATGTCGATGTACTGCTAATGTTCTCACAATTTGTGCTGCATCTTCTGCATCTGGATCCTGAACCCCCACTCTCCCAAATAAATCGTTGATTGATCAACTACTTACTAGGATGAACAAATTGGGTACCCAACCATGACAAAAGAACATAGAATTGGATTCTTTTATATAAAAGGTCTAGACATTTTGAAACTGATTATCTGCTAGCTATAATAGAACAGCTCCACCCATACTCAAGCATTTGGCCTTGCAACAATATTTCTCTCATCCAGGATTACTGATTCCAAGACCCACCCATAATAAACATGAACCTTAGACAATAAAATGTCAGAACCTACTAATAGCAAACCACCTGGACCATCCAATTTGAGGGCAGGTGTTAGACTGAGGCCTTCAATTTACAGACTTGGGGATACTCATGACATGGTAGGGGAGTACCTTTGCTTGTTGATCTGCTAACAGATAAAAGGCAGTTGCAACTTTTGCACTGACACGATCCAAGTCCGAATCCTTCACAGGAGTGCCCTGTATGAACTCAACTTGGTGTTGGTACGACATCAACAATGTCTTCAATTCAAATCTGCAACAAAGCTTTCACAGACAGAAACTTTCAATAGATTATCCATCACCAGCGATTATTTTTATTTTTATATACAAACTCTCTTTTAATTTTGGTTTCTTTACTGCTTTTTAGACTTTGGGTATTTTGCTCTTGGTGGAAAAATCTTCATGGATGAGAAAGACATTGCAGATGACGACTCTTTTATGTTTGAAATTTGTGACCGAGTCAGAAATATTGGGAAGCAAGAGTGGAAGACATGAATGAGCTTACGAGGGCTTGTATGGAGCCATAAGTACAACTCGGACAGGAAATGCATTCATATCTGCAATGCATCACAATTGAGTGCTAGCTCAGTTTCCTTCCTCTCAATAATATACTACACACGAGGAAAAAAAAAGGGACAGTTTTTCATTCATGAATCTAGTTGAAGCAATGCTCACACAAATAATCCCTTTGCGTCTTTTTTTCCTTGTTGGTTAGGGAGAGAGACAAAACCTCGGTTGTGATTCGGATGGTAAAACTCTGAAAGAAAGTCTTGAACAATTCGATAAGTCAAGTTTCCACTTAGAATTATGAACCGAGAGCCCACCACCTTCCTCACAGTAAACTTTCCACCAAATGGTCTGCACAAATATATGTAAGAATGTGAAAATCAAACAAAATCAAACAAAGGGTGTATCACACTGTGGCCTTGCCATTTACATTAAAAGTTATCTTAAGGCAAAAGAAGAATTATGGAAACTTAAATATTTCACCATGCAAAAATAGTCTTCAAAAAATCCTTTAAAAGAAACCAAAATCCTTCAAGATATTATAACTCTATAACTAATCTCAAGTTTCAACACAAGCCAAAATATCATCTTTCAAAAATTATTATATAAAAATAGACCTATTATTATTACCTAGGGGCCAAAATCCCTTAAGCTACTATACTCTATAATGAATCTAAACACAATATCCTTGCCTTGGTAGGCAAGGACAACAAAATCTCTGCCAAAATCCATTGCATGTAAAGTGACATTAAAGTGGGCTACAAACCAACTACATACTTTGTTTACACAGGCACTCTTCAGCAGGACAGTACCATGTAACAAAAAGTCCCAAATGTGAAGCAACTGCAGAGAAGAACAAGAAGTTATGTACATAAGTACCTGCGAGATGCAAGCTGTAGAATTCGGTTGATTTGAGCTGGCAAAATGATAACAGCTCCGAGTATTACACAAATGACAACTACCCTTCCCCAGTTGGATTTCGGTGTAATATCCCCATACCCTACTGTAGAAATCTGTTGCACATCAACCCAGTGAAATCAGACATGATATGAAACACTTGTATGGTTGCAAATTCTGATGCAAGTGTGTGCAATGCACATAACGATACAATATGGTATATGATGAAGTAATGATACGTATGCTCAGTCCTTCTGTGTTAAAAAAATAGCTGCTAATCTCAATGATATTCATCAAGAGAAAGAAGGGGGACTTGAAACACATATCAACAAAGAACTTACAGTCACAAATATGAAGTAAACCGAGGCAAAAAAAGTGAGGCAGCCTTGATCACCACATCCATTTGCTTCAGCCACACTCTTAGGCGTTGCTTTATTGTCAACCCATTGCAATACACCTGCAGCTACAAACACTGCACTCCCCAGAAAAAAAATCCATTTTCAAAAGCTTCAATATAGATAGCTTGTTCAATAGGTCATAGAACACTGCTAATCCCATAAGCCAGCATCAAAATGCACAACCCAACAACCTCTTCAGGTCTTCTGCAGCATTTCACTGATCAAGAATCCAATTGAAAACATGGGTACAAAGAATTTTGTAAAAATTGCCTATCATCTTTCCTTGTATTTCAGAGCTTGTGTCACATTGTCTTTCACATTGTCGCATGCACAAGTCTACCCAATGCAAGGCACTCAATTCTTCCATCAGTTTCTTTGTTGAACTAGAAATTTCTGGTTGGTTGATAATTTGCATGTCTGAAAAAGAATCAATCAGCAGGAAGAGCTCAAATATCATACCCACTCCGAATGTGTACATGGCAAGAATGAAAATCTGTTCTCTGATGGCACCACCCGTAAGTCCACCCACTTGTGTGATCACGGGCATAATCCTAGAGAATCATAGCAAACCAAATTTGAAGCATCAAGTCAGAATTCTTCAATAGTGTTAAATTTCTGTACCCGTAGGCAGATTGACCCACCACACCTACAATTGTTTTCAGAAAAGGGTCACTTGGTACTATAGTCTCTTGTAGCAATATAGAGCTAGGCAGTCCAGAACAAAATATTATTACCTGAGAACCCGAAGGAAGAGCAAAATTGCAGCACCATTGTTCTTGTCGCGGCTGCAAATGCCAAACCACCAAATCAAAGTAATTGTTAAATGTGTAGGATTGCACAATATGAACTTGATAAAATTTTAAGCTCTTTCTTTTTTTAAAAAATGGTTTGCCTGCAACTTTCTATGAAGCAATAAAGGATATAAGTCAAGGTCCACCAGATACATAATCTACCAAAAATTAATTGATCCTTTGAGCTACAACAAGGCGCAACAATCACCATAAAATCCTACAAGTTGCAACTGCATGGATTTACAAAGAAATCCTAATGTGTGAAAACCTCAAGTCTTTCAGCAACTGGTAAAATACCCATTCCCAATATGTTTGGGACTTGCAGCCTTCACTAACCATACTACAGAAATATACTCTAAAACAACCCCCAAAGAAAAAACTCGAAAAATATTGTACGAATCTGATCACTTTTGTAATTAATTTGAAGTGTTTTTTTCAGTGATTTCAACATAAGACAAAACATTCCACCTTTTTTTAATCTGCAACAAAATTTAGCTATTTAGACCAAGTGTAGAGAGGAAATGTATGATAAACTAATCATAATGAAGAAAAAAGGGGGAGAGTATGATTGTAATTGGTCACCTCCAATACAGGATGATAGGAAGAGTACTGACAAAGTCCACCAAGCCTTTAAATGAAAATATATAGTAAAGGCGCACTGGTGCACTGCAGCAAAAGTAATTTGAAGCAGCAAAGCAGAAATGGTGAGCATATAATTCACAAATTCACATGATGGAACAAATTTACTCTGAAGCAATCAAGCAAGCAAGCAAGCAAGCAGCAGAGTGATGGAACGAAGTCTATAAGTGTTGTGAATAAGCTTGGAAAAAGTTGGCAGATTACCTGTAAAGATTCACGATGTAATCCACCACGAAAAAAAAACCGCAAGCAAGTTGCACCACCCGCAACCAGTGATATTCATTTGCACCAACTTTGTATCTGTGGGTGGTCCCAACAGGAATTTTTTTGGGGTCCAGGTTTTGTTGTTGTTTTTCATGCTCTATATTGCTATTATTAAATTCCCAGCAATGATAAAGAAGGCTAAATTCACAAACATAGTTTTGGAATTTCAAAAACAATGGAAAACCCAAACAAATTTGCATCACAGGGTGCAGATGCATGGGTGACAGCAGCAAACAAATTTATTTCATAACTAAATGGGTGCAAGAAGACTAGAAATGCATTCGCTGACTCATTGATGTTTCATGGTGGAAAGTAAAGAGTTTTTTTCTCACTGAGTTTGTGTATACTTACGTTGTATATATGTAAAGAACCACGGATAACATTGCTGCCACAAACTCTATCTGCACTTTCCCCAAACACCGAAAAAAAGTTTTCAAAATGAATTGACAAGCTGTTGTCAAATATAACACCAAAGAAATTCTCAGGACTGCAAGTTGGAGGAAAATTCTTATATGTACTGCATTTAAGAAAGTTTGCAGTGCTGAAAAATTAATATGAGATTGCAGCATCTGAATTTTTTTGGACAAGTACAAGTAATGTAAACAGAAAGAAAACTCACAGAAGAAAGTTCCTGATCACATTGCAGTCACAAACTTAAAGAATTTTCAGAAAGAATGTCAAGAATTCAAGTGCACCCACAAAAAGCATCAGATAGAATGCACCCAAGAATGTCAAGAACTGTGCACCCACAAAAGTCATCAGATAGAATGCACAAAGAATGTCAAGAACTGTGCACCCACAAAAGTATCAGATAGAATGCACAAAGAATGTCAAGAATTTGTGAACCCACAAAAAGCATCAGAGATGGACATGGACATGAGATGCAAGAATGTGCGAAGACTGTTAAGACACACTGCTAACTGGGTCCTGAAGAGTAGTCCTTAGTCCTTACCCACATAAGGCAGTTTCTGAGAGGCCAACCACGAAGAGCAGTTCGCACTTTGGTGGTGAAGGGTACTTCGCCATACAAATAGGAATCATGATATGTCGACAAAACTTCCTATGTAGTAGTAGTACACAGCAGCACCACCAGAGCACACAGAAAAAACACATTGTCAAGAAAAAAAACACACAAGAACTACAGTAGGACTCCAAGAACACATTGAAGAAGAAGAGCTTGTTGCAACAGAATTGATGATTGTGAATGCAGAAGTTGGACTTGTACAAATGTTGCAGTGAACGATATGATCGGAATGGGGCTGTTGACTGTCGAAGTTGCAACCGAAATTTAGATGATTTACTATTCAGATTGTGACCGAATTTTACTTGAATTCTTGTTCAGATTATGACCAAAGTTTAGATGATTTACAAGTGTGGATGGGTGTATTTGGGGTTTGTGTGTACCTTTGTTGCGTAGATTTGCTTGCCTTTGCTTTGTCTTCGGAGCCACATGAAGGCATCGACCACCTTGTCCTCGAAAGAGCCTGTGAGCTTTCCAAAGCTCAAGTGCGGCAGTGATCTGGTCCTGCGTTGCTCCGTGACCTCGTCTATTCCCATGCTGAAGTCGTTCACGTCGTCTCCATGGATTGAGTCACCATCGTCGTTCACGGGCGTGCATTCACCAGTCGCGGATACAAGCACCCTAGTAGGTAGTGCAACCCAACAACAACAACAAAAGAAAAACCCACCAAAAAACACAAACACCCAACAGACAAAAAAACAATCAGTCATTGGATCTTGCTGCAGGGATGGACCGTGTTCTTGCAGCAGCAGAAGTGATCCCGGTGTGCTACTGGATCATCATGAAGCTGCAAAGATCGTGACCTCTCAGAAGAAATTTTTTGGAAGCTGCAAATGATGCTCCGATGATGCAGTGATGATGATCTGCTAATGCTCAGAGTGCACAAGTTTTAGTACCTGCGTGCACCGGTGCCGTGATAACTAGTGTGGCCATGTCCATGAGAACTCTCGCCCAGAGAGGGAACTGACACTTCCACGCGCTCGCCTTCCTCCAGCTTCAATGAACCACCGCTGCGGCTGCATCACGCAACAGCATCCCTCTCACATGAAGCTGTCTCAAACTCTCGACACAGCTAGTGATCGCACGATCTCTGAGATTTTATGAAACTTGCTGCTATGGGTTGTAGAATGTTTGTCATGGAATGCAGCATCTGCGTCGAGCTTGCAATCTGCTTGCTAGCTAACCAGCTATGGACGTTGTTGCCATCTAATTCGTGAGCTCAAAATCTCAAAGACACCGCGACATTCAAAACCTAGAGCGAGTCATGAGCAGCTAGAACGCAACGAGATATAGTGTCGTCGACGTGTAGAAGCACAGACAGACACACCAAGAGAGAGAGAGAGAGAGAGAGAAATGGAGAAAGCCTATGCACCTGGAGCGTCGGCGGCTGCCGCGAGTTTTTGCGCCTCGTCTATTGAAGAGAGTCATCTTGGGCGTGGAATGTCCAATAGAGTGAGAATGAGCAACATTCGACTCCTGCTTTGCACCGCCGTGCATGGAGCGCACTAAGATTGTTTTACAATTCAGAATCAAACCAAATTCCCACACAAAAGCAGTCAGCATTCATGAACTGCACGCGGCATACAATCTTATCATGTCTAGTTCATATCTTCAAACATACAGAAGTTGTTGTTCGCCAAGATTCACATGAATTCGCACGACCCATCACGAATTCCATCAAGCTAGCTGCCCATTAATCAACAAAATTCCTTCCTTCTACAGCCAGCATTGCTGCTCATGTAGAATCCTCCTCTGATCATCTAGTTTTCTCCAAATCCGAATCCGGAGCTACAAAATTACATGTGCTTGCTGCAATCCAGCTACAGCTTATAATAATATACCCTAGCTGCTGCTGCTGCTGCTGCCCATGAGCTGCCTGATAATCTGGAGCGACTTTGTATATGACGGAACTATAACTAGCGCCATCTTGAATGCTTCAGATACAATCATTCATTCTTCACAGCTAGCCTGAGCTAATTAAGCAAGATCATATATATACAATTCTACACAAAATAGAATCATGAAAGAGCGAAAAACGATCAGATCAGGTATGAATTCTTTCGTACTTTTGGAAAGAAACTTGGACTTTCCACCACTCATGGTTGGTTGTTTGTTTGTTTGTTGTTCTTGTTGCAGGTGCAACAGCTGATCACCCCACCCCACCCCACCCACTATGGAACCTCCTCAGATTCTTGTTCTTGTTCTTCTCCTTCTCCTTCTTTCTTCTTCCTCAACCGTAAGCTGCATCTACAGATCAACCGAGAACTGCAGCGGAATACAAAAATATATATCCCTTGAATTTATTCTTTTGCAACGACGGCTCTAGTTACAAAACCCCGAAATTCTTCGCGACCTTTCGACAATTCTTCCACAAAAAACAAAAGAAGAGAGAGAGAGAGAGAGAAATGAGAGCATGGAAGAACAAAACTGAGAGAGAGAGAGAGAGAGAAGAGCAATTGCACGAAGACTAACTTCTCTTTGAACAAAGTTGAGAATTAACAAAATTCACTAGAAAACAACTCACTGTCTCTCCAAAGGGAAAGATTATCAAGTCCCCCCAGGACCAATTTTTTTTTTTTAAAAAATATTTCAATGCTTTTATAATTTTTCTAATTAAAAAAAATAAAAATCCCATTGTGAAATTCTAGTAGCCTAGGGATCATTGTACATAAATTTTCCCCCATTGTTAAAATTACAAACCATTTTCTTTCATTTTATATAAGTTTGCAATAATCAAACATAAGGGGGAAATTCAAGTTGTTTAAATTTTTTTTAAAAATTCATCATTAATGGTCCCACACAGGGAATCCCCTGAAAAACATGTTTATTGTGGGATTGATCAAGTCCCAAAAGTTCACCCTTTTTTTCCCTTATTATTATTATGATTATTATTAATTTAATTAATATTAATTAATAATTAATATTAATAATTTGTAAAAAAATTTAGGGTTTTGGGTATAGCTAGGCTACTACTGCCTTGAGTTACTATGGCCAGCTACAGCGGTGCTGTGGTAGCCTCTCATGGGACGCGGTGAAAGGCTCAACAATAGGGGAAGCCTACTAGTAAGTAGGGAACCCATCTGGGCCCCAAAAATAATAATATTCTTAGTATTCCCTAGGAATAGTATTCAACCCATGATCTCATGTAACATGGCGCTTCCATAATAAATATGAATTTCCAATTAGTGCCAAGAAAAAAAAGAATTGTTCTTTTGGCTCTCTATATATAGCCAAAATTACATAGCCAGAATTAAAAGATATTGCTAAAATCAAAGTGCTTTTCTCAATAGCCAGAATTTGACCCAAATTTAAGAAAAGAAACCTCCCTAATCTTCTTCTTCTTCTTCTATATATATATGTTTTCAAGTATGTAGCCAAAATTATAGAAGGCGTGTTTTTAAAATTCCTACTACTTTCAAATTTAGATTGTTGTAGCTAGCTATATTTGGCTAAATCTTCATGTGGATGATCGCCACTTCTGGCTACTATCCACAAAAATTGACCCAAAAATAATGAATTGAACCAACCGGGTGTGGGATTGCCACGTTATCCTTTCCTGTTATCTCGGGAACTGGATTAATGGATGGGATGGATGTGGTTTCAGCTCAGTGTGGACGTCGGATGAATGAAGAACAGTCAGGATGCATTTTTTTTTTGGTGCGAGTGTAAGGTAAACCGACCGGTGATCGAACGCTTAAGTGCTCAGGGCAGGCCGGATTCAAGGGGAGGGCTCCATTGTTTCTGGGGTCAAAACCAAACTTGAACCCCTCCTCTTGGCGCATCTGACACACTAATAATAGTCAAAAACGGATTAGAAATGAGATAGTCACAGCCCCTCAAAGTACGAGGCTCAAGAACTCGAAAAAAACAAAACCACCAAAGATTACAAAGGCTGGTTCTCAAACATCCAAAAAATTCCCTGTATGTATGTCGCTCTCTCTCGTGCTATCAGAGCTCAAAGATGATTTGTTGAACTTCAGGTGGTGGTGCTCCTATAGCACTTTTAAATCGTTTTAAATGAATAAGAAATAAGAAAGTTATGAGATTTAAAAGTAAGTGACTTCAAAGCAAAGAAAAATGCAAAAAAAATTGAGTTTTGTAATTCAGGAAAAACGTATTCTCTTTACTCCTCTCTTTTTTGGCTGGTCCCTTGGCTTTTCATTTCCAAACATGATTTGTAGAGCTTGAGAAGGCGCTCTTACAACATTTTAAATCAGTCAGATCTGAATTGCTTCATCAGACTTAACGTCAATTGGGTTCTGGCCCGGGTGCTGTTTGGCCCACTTAATGACGCTGAATTGTAAGTAAGTAAGTACCCTACAACCCTCGAGAATAAAGACATTTGCTTTTTTTGGATGGATAAATGGAGAGATGGGTGAAATAAAAAGAAAAAGATCAGGGCCGGTTAATTTATCAATATGTTGAGGATAATAAAGTTATTTGTAAAATCCCTCAATTAGGGTTTAGGGTTTTGTTTCCCCTAATGTAACAAAGCCCTACAAAACTACACGTGCTACATGCAAAAATGCCTTACTTGCATTACAGGCTCAAAAAAAATTTATTCCTATTTTTCTCACTAGTCCCCAGTTTTCAAATTTCATCCCCAGATTGGAGGACTTTATGAATAATCAGAAAATAATGAATGGGATAGATAGGGTATGAGACTAAGGAGGACCTTTGCAAATAACCTTAATAGTCATCAAATATGCATAATGGTAAGTTACCAAATAACCAGATGATAACCACTTGTTATCTTGTTGATTATGAGTTGATTTTTATAGGCTTTTTTAAAACATTGAAATTAATGCTATTTTTTTTTTTCCTGTTTTTTCGGTTTTTTATCATAAAAATGTTAGTGTTGTAGGGTTGATAACCTACTTGGATGATAACCATGTCAGCCAGGTCGGTTATTAGGTTTTGAGATTTTTAATATTAGTCAATTAGGTTATTATCCGGTTATTAAAAATCAATATTCAGCCGATAGGTTATTAATAACTGGATTGATAACCGGGCTGATAATTGGGTCAAAAACTCAATAACTAGCCAGCGCCCATAAAGACCTGCTCTGACTCTTTTTCTTTCCTGCTTTTTGGATGAAGGGATGCGATTTCAGGTCCACTGTGGATGTTGATGAATGAACAGTCAGGATTCAATTTTTTGGCCCTCAACCATGGAATTTACCCTGAGTTAAGAAAAATAGTCCTTATTTCTTACCAGAGTCCTTCTTCAAGCTGCCCCCCAGACTCCAACCACAGAGCCATTGACTCTTACTTGAAGATATCTCTCTGGCTCAAACTTCAGACCCTGAGAAATTAGGGTTTCAGAGAAATTAGGGTTAAAACTGGAAGTAATTCACATAGTAAAAGCACCCATACAGAAGGGAAGGGGAGGAACACAAAGAGAGGACCAACAATCCAAAGCAGCCGATATGGGAATGCCCAAAACCAAAAGGGAGGAAATGGCATTTGCCCAAATCCAAATCCCAGGCCTAGGTCTTAAACCTCTCACCAGTTGGGTGAAGCAAATCTGACAAATCCCAAGCCTAGGTCTTAAACCTCTCACCAGTCGTGTGAAGCAAATTTGGCAAATCTCAAGCCTAGGTCTTAAACCCCTCACTAGTCATGTGAAGGAAATCTGACAAAGAGAGGTGAGGGAGGGAATCCTGAAAGAGCACCAAAGCCTAAAAGAGGTCTGGTGAATGACAGTGGCCCACCTCAAGATGGATGAAGCTTGGGCTATTTCTCATCCTCTCGCTATGTCTCCATTTCATGATCAAGCCAATGCCTAGTGTTGAGGGCTCATGGCCTCCTTGCACATATTGCAAATACTAGCTATTTACTCATAGCAATGAGGTTCATTTCTTCAACTCGTTTCCAAAATGTGGGTTTGTTGGAGCCTCAAACTCTTGCTTTGAATGGCCCTTTTAATGTGGAGTTTTCTTCGCAATTAGATGTATGGAGTCCCTTACTCTAGGGACTCTTTTGCTTGATTTTTCAAGCCATCGATTTCAGCACATATTCTCATAGGCAGGGCTCATGGTGTCCTTGCAAAAAGTTATGTATAAGGGAAGGCATTGCTATCAGTGCCTTGCCATGGATAATGGTTGAGGACTAAAATGCACTTACACTAAGTTTCCTTGCACAACAACAATGGCCCAAATTAATTTCTAAAAAAAATTCCTATTTCATTAGAGGAAACCTCTTGCTTCAAGCTAACTACGGAATTACGCCTTGTGCTTTGTAAGAGCATCTCCAACGGTGATCAGTAAGTGACTCCACACAGTAAAATTTAGTGCAAAACAGTCAAAATGTGCCGGTTTAGCTCAGGAAATTGGTTTTTCTGCACCAAATTTGTGCACCTTGCTCTGGCTGGTAAAATGCACAACACAACTACAACACAGCTGTGCACCTCCAAAAAAGAGTGTCATAAATTGGACCTAACTGCAGCTTAGTATTTCTGATTGGTCGACCATAATGATTGGTCCAGGTGGTTTTCTATTATTTGTCCCTACATATATGGAGTTCCAGTTACAGTTTTATTGGTGGGGTTGCCAAAAAAAAAAGAGAAAAAGCAAAACTTAGACATTTAATTTTATTATCCAGAGTGACATACTGAGCACCGCTGGAGATGCTCTAAGGTGACTTGAAAATATGCTCTGCACATTTGCCACCATCATTATGGGACAAGTTTACATCCCTCTAGGTGATGCTAGAAGTTGTTCATAACAGCCACCCTAAACCTTGTGGTATGTGAGAATAAAGACTTGCTCTGCTTTTATTTTATTTTATTTTTCTTGGTGACCAGAATTTTTCTAAAAATGGAGTTTACCAGGCATTTCATTTTTTGAAATGACCCACCCCGAAATTGAGGAAGAAAAATATGATGGGTAATACGGCCACTCCAATTACACTAAAAAAATTGACTATTATAATGTGACTCATGTTAATTAATTATGAGGACCCCAACATTTAATTGTATTTTATTTTTGTGATGGGCATCTTCGACCGGCCCATCACCAAAAAAAAAATTAATTAAGCTTTGGACAGTCCCAAAATAGATTTATTGTTACAGCCTTCTCCTTTTGGGCTGGTTATATAGTGTAGGTTACAAGAGTAGAAATTAGGGCAAATGGGATTTAAAGTGATGTGCCATTGGGAACATATTTGGCAACATGTTTGGAACTTGTTGGGAACACATTAAGAACTTAATGAGAACACAATATACAAGCACAGATTCCAAAGGCCATGCATTGGACAATTACGAAAAGTCTATGCAAAAATGCCCTCCCACTAGCTTGGAGATGCATGGAATCATATCTAACACAACTTCATTCCGACGGAATTAGCTCCAATTGGGGCATATGTTTTTTCTATACTTGGAAACATGTGTGAAATACAATTCTATTTGAATATTTATACGAGATTTTTCCAAAGGAAGATTCTTGTTTAGGTTTACTTTTGGTCTTCCAAAGAACACAAACAATTATGGTATAAAAATTTACACGTAACAATTCATTTGAGCATATACCAAAATGTTGGATTTTGATCCATGCATGGTACCTCTTTTCTAAAAGGAAAAAGTTTGGTCACAAGCTAGACAGGTCCCCTAGTCAAGGTTTAATGAAAATCTTGACATTTTGAATATCATGGATCCTTTTGGGTTTCCTTCATGGCTTTTTTTTGGCTTTTAACAACTTTAATGCAAACCTTATGCCACATGACAACAATTTAGGCACTTAATAATTCAGACTAAAAAGCATTTAATTTTTTGTTACAAATTCAGGGTCCAAAGCTCTCAATCTTTCATGGGAAGAATGAATTCTAGTCATGGTATCTTCATTACTACATGTGTTAGAACCGTGTGTGTAAATGATTTGCCTACAAAGTATGATTTCTGTATATATTTTCATTCAATTTGTTTGATCATATATGTATAGTTGTATGAAATATTCATATCAATTAATAAATTTGTGTCGTCAAGTTTTATTCATAACTAAAGGAGGCATAGTCTACTTGTGTGTACATTGAGTGTGGGTTTCTTCCTCAATTGTGCAATGAGTTGTTATGTGGAGCTTAATATCAATGTTTTATGTTTTATGGGGTAAAAGGTACAATGGGTGTTTCATGTCATTTATATACAATCAATTAACATGTTTGATAGTGTTGATACAACAATAATCAGAAACACCTTCAGGTACATTTTTGTTTGGACATACAACACATTAATGGTGGTGTCAAACTATTTTTTGGAAGAAATCAATGTTTCCTTGCGTTTTTTTTTTCAATTTTTTTATTTTTCATAAGTGATGATTGTTCCTTTGAAAAGAAAAATCTCTAAATCCATAAATGATTGTAATAAATGAAATTTTGCTATAAAAAAGTTATTGGGAAAAATGTGTTTAGGGGTAAATAGGTCATTGAGTGAACACTTAAGAATTCAAAGGAGGTTGAATCCTTGCACTAAAGTTCCTTGCTCTAAAGTTCAAAGAACATTTGTAACCCTCCATCTAACACTTTCAATGTCACAGAAATTGTTCATTTCAATAAAAGAATGGGGAAATTATGGGGGGGTTTAGTGATCACCGATGGGTGAATTAAAACAGTTTAAAGTTTTAAATTTTAAATATTTGATTATTGATTCTTTGCACCTGGAATACAAAGAAGTTTTGTGAAGTCCTTGCATACATCATGTTTTTAATTGCTCAAAACAAACTCAAAATGAAAAAGATATGGAGCTGAAACTAGACAAGGGTCTAGAGCTATTTTTCAATAACTTGAAGGTTTGGGGTGGCAGAATCGATAAGTCTTTAAAAAATTCAAGTTTCAACAGACATTTTTTAATACTATTCTGAGTATATAATGATCATCACCAGAAGATTATGCCATATAATGCGGTCAAGAAAATGATATAATCTGCCACCCCAGACCAGTTGCTGCATCACAAGCCTGCAAGCGTCACACTATTATGGGTAGCCCACATGTTTGATGTTTGCTTGTTGGAGTTTCTATAAATACTTAATTGTTGCCCACCCAAAATAGTCATTGCTTGTAAGCAAGGCTCAATGACCCAAAGTGTTTTCATTGGAACAATTAACACAACTTTTCCAAAGCAAAGCAAAAAAACCAATGAACAAGTGATTGAAAGCACTACTAGTTGCTGCTTCACAAGCTTTTTTGCAAGTGGGCACACTATCATCTATATAGCACCGTTTTGTTGTTTGTTTGGGCCAAGCCTTTCACCCTAAGAGCTCCATCCATAGCCCTTATTTGAGAATTTCATCCATTTCATCATTGTCTACAATTATTCCTTGCCCAATAACATGGAAATTGGGGGACAATTTGATGCAAGAGATCATTTAAATTCAATTACTTACTAGGTCAATCATTAAAGCTAACCAATCAAAAGTAGTCAATTTATAATAGAGTGAACCTAAGTTTGGACATGTTACAAGACTCTCTCTACATGGGCTAGTAAAAGAAAATGGTTAATTTTGATTGGC
>Ga0116227_10000294_pt1 | contig 92902 bp, 50 predicted proteins | sample S1TSphgellanicum_FD_89693 | JGI IMG/M metagenome (GOLD analysis project Ga0116227, IMG submission 89693) | Host-associated microbial communities from peat moss isolated from Minnesota, USA - S1T2_Fb - Sphagnum magellanicum MG | ecosystem: Host-associated > Plants > Peat moss > Unclassified... | reverse complement strand
TTGAGATCTGGGTTTCAGGACCTCGACAGACGGACAGACGCCACCTGCGGGTTGTGCCATAGAAAAGGCCGGTTCTGCTAGCGTGTGTCTCTCCGCCACCTGCGGGTTCTGCCACAGAAAAGGTCGTGTCTGTGCAGAATTGTCGTCGGACAGACAAAACAAGTGAATTTATATAGTAGATAAGCCCTACATTACATACAAACAACAAACAATCCTACACTCCATCACATGCCCTTTTGAAATCATTTACAACGATGACCAAATTGAAGAAACATACAATGACGAAAAATTTTCCATCATCATTATGTAAAAAGTTGATAATGACAAAAATCCAAAACTTAAAATTTCATTCACACTAAAAGCACATCATTTTTCAAAAAAAATATCCACTTCATTTTTGTTCATGTGCCAACTAAAGCAAAATTTGTTAAGGTATGCTCACTACTATGGCTACATTACAAAATTGGAAATTTTTTTGTTGTTATGCAATTGTCATCAGAGTAGCCTAATGGAAAGGCACCCTAACAACATCTCCATTAATAGGAATATAATGCCTATAGGTAATATTGTGGATAAAGTACAATTTTTAAATAGAGTGAAACCAAGTTTGAACAAGTAAATATGCATAGCTTACATATTGGTCTCCAAATGGGCTAAAACTGTGGTACTTGAATACATTCAACAATAAATTGTTGAATAACTAATTAAATCTCAAATCTTAACTTTGGAAGTCGATTTTTCAACTTTCAGTTTTTGACAAGTAATGTTTATACAAAATAATAAACATGACTCTATTGTTTGTGTGGGACAATTTAAATCTAAATGTGTTTCGATTGTTACATTTTTAAGTTCAAAGATTGATAGGTCTGAAGTTCAAACCCAATAGTTGAACATTTCAATTTTTAATTTTATAAATATTATTAAAATTTCAACACAAGTAATCAATAAATATTTAAAAATTCTGAAAAATAAAAAATTTAATATATGCCAAAATTGGTAAAAACAAAATGATTACTTTTGATTGATTAGGCCATTGGTGGCCAAATTGCACCCTAAACATGGGTTGGTTAATGATGTGGGTATTGTAATTTCAAGGGCTTTATGAAGAACCCAACCATTGAAAATAAAAGATCAAAAGTTTGTAATACTTGCATAGAGAAATTGGTTTATGCACCAAAGGGTCATTTCATGTAGGTGGGAAATTTAATTATATATAATAATCAAATATAATATTTCTTTAAGGTTATTGTGCGATATTTCATGATAAGGATAATGAAAGTATTGCATAGTCAATCATTTAATAATGAGCTTCAACTTGCATTCATGAAGCTATTGTTTAAATGTTTTATCATGTCCACAAAATGTATTAACCTTATTAGATGAAGGTATTATTTAGCAATAGAAATTGGATATGGATTTAAAATTGGATATGAGATACTGATTTTAAAGTGATTTTTGTTGTTGAAAATTCAATTAATGTAAACAACCACAATAGAAATTCCCCTTTGAAATTACTCACGTCTACAATAGGAACAAGCTAACTCAATGTTTCAATAGTAGTTCAACATCACTTGCAACAACACCAAAACGAATGAAAAACTACCAGCTAGGGTAAAAAGTTAAAAACCTCAAATTGTTAGCAATGCGAACAACAAGAATGCAGAAAAGAAGCTCAAGTTGCAATAGCTAGCTTTGACCCTACAACTCCAAGATTAACTTTCATGAGACTTGTAAAATGACTACCTATATTAATAATGCATGAGAAAAATTAATTATGTAATGTCACTAAAAAATCTAAGACTATTGAATCCCTACACAGTTAGCTTAAAGAGAGTTTTGAGATGAACAATTTCACCTACTGCATGGGATAATGAAGATTTAGAACTCCAAAGACGTGATGGAGGATTTGTATGTAGAGATGGTAAGAAGCTTTTAATTTATGGAGCTCACACCTCCTTACTTGTAAGTTGTTGACTGTAGTTCTTTTATCGTTTAACTTTTTTTTTTCAAATTTTATGATGTAATCAAAGTCAAAATCAACATATTTGGGATTAAAAATTGGCCAGTGTTTTTTTTTGGTGGGGGCGAATGGACCAAAGTAAGAAGAAAGAAACAATGATGAACATCAACATTGTCGTTTTCTTCTTTTTAGAACAAACTAAGAAGAAAAAATTTATTATTGTCTTGTTCTAAAGCAGACCAAGAAAAAGAAGATGATGATGGTGAACATTGATGTCATCATCTTCTTCTTTTTGGAGCAAACTAAAAAGAAGAAGAAAATGACAATGGCAATGCTTGTTGTCATCGTCTTATTTTGCAGCAAGTAAGAACAAGAGGACGATGATGGTGAACATCATCATCATCTTCTTCTAGAGTTGAGTAAGATGAAAAAGAAGATGATGAAGGCGATGCTTTCCATCATCATCTTTTTATAGGATAAGTAAAAATAATAAGAAGACAATGATAGTGATGCTTGTCATTGTCATCTTCTTCTAGATTATCTTAAGAAAAAAAAGGTGACAACGATTGCTCGTTGTTGTCATCTTATTTTGGAGCAAAAAAAGAAGATTGCAACCTTATAAGGAAAAAAAAAAAAAAAAAAAAACGAGAAGATGTTCGAAATACTCTTCTTCTTTTGAAACTTTGTAAAAAAACAAAAAAAGAAGAAGAGCTTTTGCAATTGTGTAATAAAAAAAAAATGTAGAAGATGTAAAACCCTTACTTCAGCAACACTCCTCCCACAACATCGTTCCACTACGCAATAATGTTATCCCAATCCCCATCGTAACAACATCAATGTTCTCCACTCCTTTGCAACAATGCTCCTTGCTTTTTCCATAACAACATTACTCCCCCACTCCTCCCACACACAACTTCACCTTGTAGCACTTGTTTCACCTTAGAATGCTCCCATGCAGTAGCCACAACAACAACTTGTGATAATAGTGATAACAACCTATTGCAGGTTTGGGGTTTAGGGTTTAAAAACACTTGGGAAAAAAAAAACGTAGGTGGGAGAATGGGGTAAATATAGGGGTATTAAACAAAATTAAAAAATAAAAGGTAGGCAAAAGGAAATTTTAATTCAATCTTTCTTATTGCACTAGGTTTGGTAACTAGGATGAGAATGATTTCATCCCAAACATAATTGGTGCAATCATGGGGGCTGGGTCACTCAAGCTGTAATAATCAACAATGGGATTAGAAGGTTGGTCTCCAATGGGGAATTTTTAATTCCAAAGGTGGGCATGCCCGTTACAACTATTTGATTAAGATTCAAAACAATTGGAAGAGGTATCTTACTTGATTTCCATGTGCCTACTTATTTCCATGCTTTATGGAAACCCCTTAGTTTTGTGATTTGGACTATATATTATATGCATAAGTTCATTAGTTATTGCATGGAAACTATGATAGGCATTGCAAATGGAAATTACAATTACATATAAAGATGACAATTGCACAACTAAGTGGGGATTAATAGTTTGGTATTTATTAGCGATGAATAGAGTGGATTGAAGTTAGGATGATGGCTATAGGTAATTTCCAACTTGTTGTCCGGTTCTTCCTTTTTGAGAAAACCTTTAATCTAGTACTAACATTTTAAAATTTATGTGATGATTTTCTAGGTACAGGTTTGAGCCAGGTTCTTCCAAATTTTGAACCCATTGATTCTAGTTTTATCACATTTTTTCAAATTCTAAAACCTCTAGACCTGATTTTTGAACTAGGTCTGATTCCATGTACATACTACATAGTCCCCAAAGTTAAAGTTTATGTGAATACAATTTTTTAGGACAAATTAAAATAGGGGTATATGTAAATATAAAGTTGAATAACTAATTAATGATTAATGATTAATTGTAAAGTTTGGTCTACTTATTAACTATTGAAAAAAGTCCAACTTTTTTACATGTATATCTTTACCTTGTTCTCAAAAATATTTTTTCACGATTCCAATTTTAAATCTAGAAAAACATTTTTTCCATGGTCAAGTTCTTGTGCCAATTCCAACAAGTTGAAATCAACTTGGGTCCGGGTTACAAGAACCTGACCTTGAACTGTTGGTTTTTACCCTTCAAATTGAATACCCTCATAACACTAGTAATTTCCTCATTGAGAATTTGAATGTTTATTCTCAAAAAATCTTACATGCACAACATGGTAATAGATAGAATTAATGACTAATTCAAATATGCAAGGTTTCTTTGTTGAAAAATCATTTCAATGGAAAAGTGAAAAGTAGAAAGCCAAGACCAGCAAAAGTCCTTTCAACATATGAGGAAGAAGTTGCGAGTTGGGTTCTCAAAATGCAAGAAATGGGCCACGCCTAGGTTAGTGTTTAGTAGTTAAAATTCAAAGTTGCTAAAATAGTGTAAGAGTAGCCTATTCCATTCACCAATGGTATTCTTGGTGTTGGTTCAAGAAGGAGCATCTAGATCTATCACCACAAATGGTCCAAGGACTTCTAGCTAGTTGTGCAAAAACATTGACCAATGACAATTGCTCTTCATTGCACAACTTGAAAGAATTGTATGAGAAATACAATTATCCTCCATATCACATTTGGAATTGTGATGAATTCCAAGCTAGCCATAATAGTGGGGGAAAGGTTCTTGCAAAAAACTACTAACATTATGTGCATGGGCTAATTCCAAAGGCATCGTGTGAATGGACGTCAGTCCTTGCATGAGTCAATTTAGCTAGAAAATGCATTCTTAGTTGATACATGTTTAGAGGCCATTGTTGCATGCACAATTATTGGAGGAATATGAGGCAAGGCCCATTATGGGTAAGCAAGAAGGTAGTTGTAGACTAAAATGTGCATAAAATCATGTAATGATATAGTTTTCACTTCTTTAAGTTAAAATGTATGGTGCATACATTTTGTTATTATAATTATCTTAGAAGGCTTCAATTTTATGATTATAACTACATTTACCTTTGAAGGAAATGAACCAAATATATATATATTTGAAATGAAACACTATTTAATTTTATGGCTTGCAATGTAACAATACACAAAGAATGTGCACATGGATTCATAATTTTCAAATTTTGTAATGATGGTTTCATTTACTATTATACAAAAAACATAAATGTGATGAGAAATTGAAAATGGAGGTTTCCAACCCAATTTTGAGATGACATGAAAGTATAAAAAAAATTTAAAACACCAAAACATGAAGACAATTTATGAAGTGCTTTTGGACACTTTTTTGGGTGGAATTTGTATATATTTGTTCAAGATACTTATATCCTATCAGGTTTACAAATTTTATAATTAATTAGTATATGGAAAACATGACTATTTTTTCCCAAACATAAACATCAAAAAATTTAACATATTTTGCATTGTCAAAATTATTTCAAAAATGTCCTATTAAAGATTCATGATTTTTGGTTTTGATTCACCATATACTGTTTGTTATTTGACAAACACAAAACATGGATGACAAAACTTTTCCATGCTTCAATTTCATAATTTATAGATCAATATTATAAATTGATTGATTTATAGTATATCAATATTGTAAAACCATGTCTTTTATGTTCCTAGCATTGTGATTATAATGATTAACATAACTATATTTACTTGTTTGAAATGACTAAAGGGACTTTTTTGTCTATTTGTCCCTTTCCAAAAATAAAAATGTTTTATTTAAGTAGGTAAACAAAAAAAATTAGTCTAATTTAAAAATATTGGTTACATGTGGACTAGGTCATCCTTATAATGTGGTGTTTGTGCCTACTATGGTGTTAATTTTAGTCCCTCCATGGGTGACATGGCTTGTTACGTACTATATGTGCCAAATTTAGGTGTGTAGAACCCCTAAACATGTAGGTATATAGGTAGGTTCAACTTTGGTAATAGATGGATTGGTGATAGGTACGTAAGTAATTGTGAAGAGGCATATTATATGTAGGTTGTGGGTACATAGGTAGGTAGGTTGTTTACCAAAACCTTATTGTCATCCAACTATGTGTGTTTTTGCAAGTAGTGTGCAACTAAGTTGCATATTTTCTACAAAAATATGATGCACTTATAAATAAAATTTAGCACATCTGAAATTTATGAAGGTCCATTATAATCACAAAGTAGGTGCACACAATGCCCCTCTATGATTAGAATATCCACTAAATATAAATGATTTTGATAAATGTATTTTGACTTGATTTGCAAGTTGCACAAATATATTTTAAAGCAATTATGATGCAACAAGCATACCACCCTAAATTATATGGTCATGCCATGTTTACACATTATGAACATGGCAAATTCAAACTAGCGCACCCATTACCATGTCATCCATGAGGTCATTTGGAAAAAGGGAGTATTTTTCTATGCTTCCTTTTATAGACCTTAATTATACACAATTTGGGGTTCTACAACCTATTATGTGAAATATCTTATATGTATATTTTTTATAAGTGTAGCAAAATTGACAAAATACAAAGATGTATGTGCACATCCAATTCAAAATGAATATATTCTTCTTGCAAAAACTTTTTTTAAAAAATTGTTGATATTCAATATCAAAATTCAAGTTATGTGCAAAACTCTAATGCAAATCCTATTTAAGCTTCATGCTCAAAAGTTCAAAAATAATGATTAATAAATCTAACCAATAAATTTGACTAAAATCAAAATTATAACTAGTAAAAGTTACTAGTACTATACATATATTTTTATTGTACATCTTCTAATAAACTACATATCCAAAGATAATTATAAATCTTATTTGTTACAGAAGGTCACAAGAGAATTACTACAAATCTACTACAAGTCTTACTACTATAGATGTTACCATACATCAAAACCACCCTTTAACATTTACCCCCCATATAATCTACATTTTGTCCTTGAAATCCATACACAAATTTAGATTTGGAGTAAACTAAACATTTGTAATTATAGGAATCACGTTTGTAAGATCCATAATAGATACAATTAGTTCTATGATATGTTCAAATAAAACCTCATATTCATGAATAGTTGAAATAAATTTGACCTTAGGTCCAAATCTAATATGAACATTCAAAGGTAAGATTTGTGGTTTAAATAATGGTATTTCAAAGTCAACTAACTTTTAGATTTTTGAATTAGTGGCAACAATTAGTGCTTCACATTGGATTTCACTTGATATTACATCTACAAATTCAAACCATTTCTCTTGAATTGGACTTGGAGAAAAAACTTGTTGTTGGTGGTACGTACACATGATCTAGATATGTACAACATACGACTCCATTTCATAGATGTACAACTATTTATGGGAATTTCCAGCATTAAATGCCTCGAGAATCATAATCTACATTATGCCTTAAACCTTGTCCCACCACAATTCCAATCTTTGAGGTTTAGAGAAACACTTGAATGTGGACATCGGACCATGTTTGATTTAATAGCAATTTGTCATACTCCTTCATTCAATGTACTATAATCACTAATGGAGTGTTCTATAATTGTTTTACTTGTTCACAATATCAATCATAATCCAACTACAAATCCATAAGTTGTTTATGTTGATCCGCAAAACATTTTTTTGTAGCAAGAGAGGATTCATTTATTTCCTAGTGGTGTCAATCAAGAAGCACGATGTGTGAATTCTCGATCTCCAAATCTTTTCATTGGACCCAAAGAATATTTTATTCCACCTTAGACTTGAATTGTTTTGTTTCAATTTCAAGTTTTTTTAGTTGCTCATGGGTCTCCCAATAGTTAGATTCCTAGGTTTGAACATGGGTCATCACACTCTCCATCTTAACCTTAACAATTACATGTCATACTCATCTAACTTATCATGCATTTTGAATGTTTTTCTTGTTTAACATTCAACTTTTTTTGTAGTTTGAATAAAAAAATTTCATTATCTTTTTGTCTTTGTGTATAAAAATTAATCCAATAAATATTGTCATCAAGCTTTTCATTTCATTTTCTTTTATTTATTGCTAATTTAACTATCATGTTCTACTATGAAATTTATGAAATCGTTTAACAAATTTTGCTAGCCTTAGTATTTATGAGCTTTGGAAATGCAACAAATTCAAAAAGATGTTCAAATAATGTTAATTGTTTAAGATGTATGAGTTGAGGCACATATTGAACCAAAAGGTGTAGAACTAGGCACATTAGATTTGCAATGCCAATTAACCATCTTAAAGATGATAGGTAAAGTTGTGGGTGAAAGCACACTATAGGGGGGCCAAAATTGTTGTCACAAATATTTAACATTTAGGGGTTCCATGTTTGAACTTCAACCATGTCATTTTTATAAAGGATTTTCACAATGTTTTTGCATATTATGGTAGGTCAAAATCCAAATGTCAAGTTCCAAAAAAATTACACTTTTCAATTTAATATGATGTGATGTTAGAGTATATTTGTGACAAAAAAAAATGTTACAACATATTTTTTAAATGAAGATATATTCAAAAAATGATTGAAATGATTTTTAGTTTTTATGAAATTTGTAGTATCTATTAAACATTATGATTCTATATGATTGGAATAAAATTGTGAACCATGTGAAGAGTTTGATGATTATCATATCACAAATGGGTGTTTTGGGGGTGATGACCATATGTGGTAAATTAACATTTTGACAAACTATCAATTTCAAATGGAAGAAGACAAAATATGTGAGGTGGGTCATTTTTAAATTTTTCATTTCAAACATTTTTTGGCTAATTGAAACCCAAACTTAATGCAATCCAAAAATAAAAGCAGATTCTATTATACTGCATGTACCATAAATATACCCATTATTCTTTATTTATTTATTTTTCCAATGATATTAGATATCATAAACTCTTTGAAAATCAAAATATAAAACCCAAACATCAAAAATGAAACCCAAAATTAAATGCAACACGTTTTGCAAAATTATACATTATATACATGTCATGAAAGTGCCCAAAATGGCCCCCCCATAGTGTGCTTTCACCCTTGTAGCAACATTATTAATTAGAGGGTTTTGTTCAACAATTGATTTTGATGATCGTGCCTACAACATAGTTGGTTCATATATAGTTGTAGATGGAATTCTATATAGTACAATTCATGTATGTGTTCATTGATAGGTAGGTTTAATAAAAACCTTTAATGAAATTGTTTGCATTGTTGGTGCTAATTGAGCTACAATAGAATGAATAAGTATTCAAGCTTTTGGTGGAAACATAGGTACTCAAATGATTGAAGTTCACATGAACTACATGAATTGTTCAATAATAATCTCTATAGTTGCATCATCTTGCACATCCTCATGCAAATTGTCTTGTGTTTCAAATCTATTAACAAGTACAAGTTGCATACATTATGTCTCCCCTTCTATCATTTGCTCCTCATTAAACTATTGCCAAATAGCCTAATCGGTAACTTTGGTTAGTTTTACATCTAATAGAAACCATTTTCAAAGTAGCATGTCAACTATAGGGTCCACTTAAAACATATTAATCTTTTCGGTCTCCTATGCATCACATGTAATAATTTTCTTTTGATGCTTGGTCCATCATTCTAATTCCATGTTGAGTAAGCATAATGGAACACCAATTGACAAGAATACTTTGATTTACATCGGTCAATGTAACAACAATTTAGTTGTTGAAATAGGCGATCTTTTCCCTTTGATAGATTGCTTGCACAATGATGAAAACCCACAGTTTGTATGGGTCTCACATCTTGATCACAACCTAGTGTTTTATACTCACATAGGCATCAACATATTCAACAATTTTCCCAAGAAAATTGGCAGCAACTACCTTGCTTATAATAAGTGGATCAATCTCCCCTTTGTGGCACACTTTAAATTCTTCATGGAACAATTGTTCATCAATGAAGATTAATTTACCTTGTATTTTGGCTTGTAAATGACCATCTTCTTGCTCACTCTAAGTGCAAAGTAATTATTTAAGGAATGGAAATTTTAATTTGTTTAACAAATTAAAAAAAAACCTTTGCACATTGCATTCTTCATTTATCAGAATTTGATTAATCCTTAAATATTGCATTGCAATTTTTTTTGTATTTTCATCACATCCACAAGATCTAATTGGCATTTATGGTGGCAAGTTATGTGTATCATCGGTTGTTTTTCACATCTTAATGGCATCATGTGTTTTGTTTGATGGAAAACAATTGGAAGCATATAAATGCTTAATATTTCTTCTACTTAAAGTTGTGATAGGATTTGTAATTAACATAAAATTGTAAAAGCTTTTTCTTCACTAGAAGAATGCTTCTCCATTTTGACCCTATGTTTATGATTATGGTGTGGTTAATGTCCAAATTGACTAATTTTGCAACAACAATTATGTTAGTCTTATGTCATTGTAGTCACAAGTGTTTGTAGTTGTGAATGCACTTAAAACTAGGCAAAAAAAATTTTAAGTCAAAATTTTGACTACAATTTGTGATTGTTGTTTACTTAAATAGAAAAATAAACGGAAAATGAACATTTGTCATTCATTATTGATTGTGCATCCATTAATGGATGAAAACTTAGTTGTTTTTGTAACCACTTTAATATTTTCTACCAACTTTACATCAATTTTGCCAATTGTACAACATGATGATTATACCACATGTAAGTAGGTAGGCTAGGTATCTAAGTTAGGTGGTTTATATTAGTATGTTAAATAGACTAGATAGGTACTTAAATTAGGTTAAGTTAAGTAGGCTAAGTTAGATAAATAACTATGTTAAGTAGACTTGATTTACATTGGTAGGTTAAGCTACATAGGTAATTAGGTTAAGTGCATCACAAATTTACTAAGCTTCATAGGTTCATACAAATCTTGTGTGAAATCCAATTTTCATAGGTTTGTACAAAAAATTGCATGAATCCCTTGTTATGGTTAATATGAACAATATTTGTACATAATTAATATCTTAAATATTCAAGTGGATGAGACATTATTTTTGAATGACATACGTGAATGTTCATATTTAATACATAAAATTTACGTATTTGTATGCAAAATTACATCATGATAATTGTATGGATTTAATTAAAATGTAAATTATACCTACCTCACATCAAGACATCATACATTAAAAAAACATCATTTATATATAAATAATATCATCACAAATTTAGCATGTGACGAATTAATAATGAAAATTGTGCAAAATTTGTTTATTCATAGGTTTGTATATTTTACAAATGAATATCATGCATTGATAACACATTTGACACACGGATAAATGTGTTGACAAATGAAATATGATCTTCTAAATGAACAAATATCACACGAATTTCACATCTTCCTGTAAATCCAATTGTCAAATTTGTTTTCAATGCACAACATTAGTGCGTGAAATGTACGAATTATGAATGAGCAAATTTTGCACAATCTCCATTACTAAATCATAGTTAAGTTTGTGATGATATAAATTTTTTGTGCCATTTTTACATTTTGAAACCCATGCAATTTGTATGGACATATTTTTTACAAATTTTGCATGGATTCTATTGAAATTTCATGATATTAGAAGTTTGTGATGTAACATTATAAGACTTAATAACTATGTTAAGCTATGTAGGTAAGCTAGGTATGTATAAGCTCGCTATTTTACTAGGTTAACTAACTACTTAGCTTATACCTACCTACCTAAGTTAAGTAGATAGATAAATTACTTTAGTACATAAATAATGTTACCTACCTTAGTTAGTTACTTAAGTTATGTACCTTTCTAGGTTATCTACCTTACTAGGCTAGCTTTCAAGTTAATTACTTTACTATTTACCTAGCCTACCAACCTACTTCACCTACCAACTTATGATTATATAACCTAAATTACATATTTACCTACTTAAACTAAACTACATACCTACTTACCTATCTTAAGCTATCTACTTACTTACTTAAACTACCTACTTAGTTTAATATACCTACCTAACTAAGTATGTAATAGGTAGGTAGGTAAATAATAAGTAGGTAAAATAGGCTAACTAGGCTAGATACTTATTTATACCTACCTGCATACATATTATTATACCTAGGCTTATGTTAAGCTAAATGGGTAGTTAGGTTAAGCAATAAATAGTAAGAAAATGGGTAAATAAATAAGCTACCTTTGTATGGGACAAACAATGTGGGATAATGTTGTGTTTCTCTTTCATGAATTTTATCCCAAATTCTTTGTCAACAAGTTCAACTTTGTAAACTATATAAATAGGAAATAGTCCACATATTTGTTTGACTTCCAATTTCTACTCACAACCCAAGTCAAGACCAATTGCAACTCCCATCTCAAAGTGCCAACAAGGGTACTCATTCCCATCCCGCCATAAAACTTATTCCTTAGAAGTAATCATCTCACAACAAAACATTATGGGTTTTTTGATCAGTCAAAAAAATGACTATTGTTCTTTTCGACTACAATTGCAACTACGAATCATAATAATCATTATTTAGTTGCAAAGGCCATTGAAATGTCATATGATGTTATGGTTTTGCGACTATAGTTGGTATGACAACTAGTGGGTTTTTTTGGATAGATACATGATTTTTTTGAAATTGTAATAATATGCTTTAAATAATGAAAATTAGTTAATTAAAAATACCATGACTTTTGCAACTAGAATAACGACTTCTAGTCTCACAACACGATGATGTGGCATTCCACATACATGGTAATAAAATACTTGACTATTTGTCAACATGACGATTCATACGCTACTTTGGATAAAATGAGATATTTGTTGGTTGGTCATTATGTTAGAAATGATGTCCAGTCCCTCAATGTAGTTTTTTGTATCAAGATACAAATCCAAAAACTTTACCTTCACTACAACAAATCCCGTCCTTTGAACTTGACACAAAAATGACTATTGTTTTTTTAATTACATTTATAACTACTTAGTCATAACAATCACTAGGTAATGGCAAAAGACATTAACATGCCACATGGCATCATGGTTGTGCAACTATAGTCAATATGACAACTTATTGGGTTTTTTGGTAAATTATCACATTATTTTTCAAATTTTGTTCATTAGTTAGTTAGTGGCAAAAACCATCCACCTTTGGAACTAATAATGATTCAATCTTTCATGATGATGACATGGCATGTTATATGCCAACAAGATGATGTGGTCCTATTTGTCAACATCATGATTCATGTCATTGATTTGATGAATTAATCTCATTTATTAATTAATTAAAATTATTGTTGTCCTTTGTGATTAATAACGATTCAATCTTCCATGTGATGATGAAATGACATGTCATTTTGGTAACAAGGTGTCACAAATTTTCATGGCAATCCATGATATTTTGTGACACCATAAGTTTTGTGTGTATTAAATTTATGGCACCAATATTTGACATGGCATGCCATAAATTTTTTTGTGTGCCGTGAAGGTTTTGAAATCATGAATTCACATGCATGTATATGTGTACTAAATAATATATTGTTAACTCGAAATTATGGCTACTATATTAATAACCATTTTGAAAAAGGTGACACATAAATCTTTAACTTTTTAACTATTTAACACATTAGCTAGCTAGGTTTAAGTTTAGGTTAGGTTGGTAGGTAGTAGGTAGGTTGACCTAGGTCAACCTAAGGTGGCCAAGGTTAATTCAAGGCTAAAAACTTTGAACTTTATAACTTTGTGTTAAATATAATTAATATAAAAAATGTGGTAGTGCAATGGATGAGGACTTGTACCCCAGTGTGAAAGTGAGGGGTTCAAGTCTTCATTCTTACAACCTATGATACTTAGGCCACTTTGCTTAGGATAGGTAGCCTAGTTTAATTTTTTTGGGTTATGAATCTGATGTTTGTTTTTAATCTAAGCCACCTAGCCTATATTAGGTAACCTAGGTTGCTTAACATAGGTAGGTAGCCTAACTAGGTTGACTTTTGGTTAGGAGACCTAGGTTAGGTTGCTTAGCTTAGTTAGGTTAAACTAGGTTGACTTTCATCTACATTAATTACATGGGTTAAATTAGGTTGACATTTGGTCATGTGCAATGATTCATAATGTGTTTATAGGTTTTTGACATATGTCATCCATCCATTAAGGCGTCTTTTGTAACACTTAGTTGAATAAAATGATTAAGTTGAAATGACATACACTTTACACATCATACCAAGGTTAATGGTGACATATAATTTCATTATTATAAGAATTTTTTAAAAATCCTAATTGTTAAAACAACCAGGTTTTGCAACTAAACATCCCTTGGGATTAAATGGGTGAAACGACATGGGTTTAACAACTTACTAGTCATTAGTCGCATATGTCTTTCTTAACTTCAGTATGTAGTTGTAAAGGCCAGTCACAAAACCCAAAATGCGTTGTTGTGTTTTAAGCATGATTATTCATGAAATAATGCCAATTCAAGACCATTCAAAAACATTTTCATTTCCACATCATCTTCACCAATAGTCCATTTTAATATTCTAACAAGAATTATAATTCTCCAACCCAATAAAAATTTGAAAACTAGAGTATACACCACAAGCATTCTTCCCATGGGTGCATCAAATATCCAAACAACATCATGAAAACAAGAACAAGCTTTTGAAAACAAAGTCAAACTTGTTTAGGTATTTAGGTTTTTTTCTAAAAACCCATTTAGATGATTTACCTTGAGCAAGCTTTTGTTTTTTACAATCAGAGCTTCACCAATTACTTGTCACTAGAAGATCTCCCAAATCAATCAGCGCCACAATTCCTTGATCCACAATGAAAAACAAGAAACAAATAAGATAAATTTGCAAGCTCATTATTAAAACACAAAGACCAAACGCTTTCATTTTTCCTTCCTTGATGAATCAAACAAAACAAAAGCTATTTAGCGCAAAATATGATTAACATGACAATGAATGATCATTGTGACCCATCAAACACTGGATTATTGTAATAAACCTTTTCCTTTTCTCTCCTTAGGGTTTCCCTTTAGATCACACACCATCCATTGGAAGCCCACTATTACTCAATTGTGGATGAAGTGCAATTGAAGTGGCATTGGGTTTCACCTTGGTAACCTATTCTCTAAAGGATAGGTTTTGTAGATAGATAAATAGGTAGGGTAATAGGATTTGATTCCAGGGTAAATAGATGTATGTAGATGGTTGAAACATGGCTAAAAGTTAGTGGTTTGTTAGTAGGTAGTTAGTAAAAACAAAGATTGAGGTAACCACCATGGTTAATCAGGGAACTGCAATGCAATGGACACCCTGCATTCCTTTTAGTGTGCCGGTGGTTGTTGGTTTTTTTTGCTTCTAACTTAATAAACCACATCAATTGTTCATTTGATGAACTTTTATAATTTTCCATTCACAATGCATTGCCTAGATGGACATGAAAGCTATAGTGAACCAACACCCACTAGTGCACCAGTTGGCCATTTTGTCCATAGGATGGGCTATGTTTTTTCATTCGGTTTTTGACCATGTGTTAACACAACATTGTACCAATCAACCTTTTTAGGTTGCTAACCTTTGACCCTTTTTATTTTTTTGGTTTTTTTCCCCAACCTTGACATTACTACCTTCCAATCTAGTCACCCTAATTCCCTAGCTACCCTACTAACCTAATTACATTATTGAGCTACATATTGGTTCTACCTACCAACCTCGTACTTATATGCCTTCTATTTTTTCATGGCTAAACCTTTCTCTTGGTTAAACCTTTGCCTTTTGGCACAATTTTTAACAATTTGTGGCTAAACCCATATATCTTAGCTCAACCTTTTTCTTTTGGCACAACTTCTAACTCTTCTTAGCTAAACCTTTTCTTTTTGGCACAATTTTGAACTCTTCTTGGCTAAACTTATATTTCTTGGCTAAACCTTTTCCTTTTGGCACAACTTCTAGCTCTTCTTGGCTAAATTTTTTCCTTTTGGCACAACTTCTAATTTTTCTTGGCTAAACCTTTTCCTTTTGGCACAACTTTTAACTCTTCTTGGTTAAACCTAGATCTCTTGGCTAAACCTTTTCCTTTTGGCACAACTTCTAACTTTTCTTGGTTAAACCTATATCTCTTGGTTAAACCTTTTCCTTTTTGCACAACTTTTAATTCTTCTTGGTTAAACCTATATTTCTTGGCTAAACCTTTTCCTTTTGGCGCAACTTTTAATTCTTCTTGGTTAAACTTATATTTCTTGGCTAAACCTTTTCCTTTTGGCACAACTTTTAATTCTTCTTGGTTAAACCTCCATCTCTTCATGGCCAAACGTTTACATGTTAACAAAATCTTTATATCTTCTTAGTTAAACATCTATCTCTTGGCAAAACCTTTACTCCTCAACAAAACCTATATATATATATATATGGTTAAACCTTTACCTTTCGATAAAAAAATTAATTTTTCTTGGTTAAACTTATATCTCATGACAAAACCTCCATCTATTCATGAGTAAACCACCACATGTTGGCAAAAGTTCAATATATTATTGATTACTTTTACCTCTTAGCAAAACCTTAACCTCTTCTTAGATACATTTTCACCTTTGAATAAAACCCTTATGTGTTCATGGTTAAACTTCACTTGGAAAACCTTTGAAATTTTCTTATTTAAACTTCTACATTTTGGCAAAACCTTTTTTTTTGGGGCTATATTTTTACTCTTAGTAAAACCTTTACATCTAGTTGGTTAGACCTCTACAAATTGGAAAAAATTCCAATTTTTCTTGGTTAAACCTAAAGCTCTTGGCAAAACTTCCATCTCTTCATGGTTAAACTTTTATTTGTTGGTAAAACCTTTATCTTTTCTTGGTTAATTTATTTTTTTGGAAGAACTTCTATTTTTTCATGGTTAAACTTATACCTATCGACAAAACCTTTACCTTTTGACAAAAAAATTATATAATTTTGAATTAAACTAAAAATCATTTTTTTGAAAAAATATTTTAATAATTTTTTAAACTACCCTATTGCCCTAGCCATCTTATTAACATAATTACATTATTGACCTAACTTTTTCCTTATTTGTGTACACTACCTACCTATCATTTACAAGATGTAATTGTCTACCACTATATGATATAAAAAATATGAAGGTGTTGCACTCAATGAATTTATAACCATTTTAATCATATTTGACCCCTTGATGTTAATAAATGGTAATCATGAATGCATATATTGCACATTTGATCAACTTTTGTGACTTGCACATAGGTACTACATAATTTGGTAGTTATTGTTATAAGCTAAAATAGTTGAAGATCTAATAGCAAAATACAATACCCACATACGAAAACAATGTCATTTCAAATACAATACACTTCAATAATTATTACATATATTGTGACAAAAATGCAAGCATTTTTTCTTTTGGATTTTTATTTATTTAAAATTATTTGTTTGTGTATTTTTTCCCCTTCTAAATTTTCTTTTTCTTTCTCTTGTTCTAGATTATTTTCTTTTATTATTTATCACAAATTTTTTTTCTACTTTAATATTTTTATCTTCATCATTTTTTTCATTGAGCATGCATATTTTATGCCCAACATTTGGGTATATTGCACAAACCATCCAAAAAAACAATTGGCATTTTATGTTTCAAATGTGGGCATTGCAAAATCATTTTAATAAAATTAATGTTTGTTTTGTGACCCTTATGCAAGTATTTCACATTGAACTTTATGTTTTCGAAGTTTTTTTAATGTAATAATGCAACATTGCAATTTGTTTCAAACTCGTATTTTTAAGGAAAATTTTAACAAAGTATTAATGCAATGTTCACATTCAAAGCATGCAAACATAATACAGACTTGAGGTTACAATTACAATAAGACAAAACTTGTATGTTTTCGATGCAAATAACACTTTTATCAAAAAAAATTAAAATGTCCAAAAGCTGGAAAACATGAATTCCATGCCATTGTTTATGCTAAAAAAAACTTGAATAAAAGTGCACATTATTTTTTAACCTCAAGAGACCCCTATCTAAACCTATTTTCATTAGCCACCATGTCATGTGTTCATCAATAAGTTGTTTTTGTAACCACTTTAATAACATGTTGATGCATGTAAAATTGATAGTGATAAAATTGAAGTTGAATGACATTGGTTACGTGGTGGTATTTCATAATTATTCAAAATCTGCATCAAACACATGATACACATTACTATGCAAGTTTGAAAAATGCAAACCAAACTCCCAAAAAATTACATGGGTATGAACATATATAGTCTACTGGATTTTTTATAAAAAAAATTGGAATTTTTTTGAAAATAAGATATAAAGGAAATAGAAAAACAAATTTTATCTTTTAGAATTTTAAAGACCAAAAGAATGGAAAAATAGGGGGGAAAACAAAATTTGGGACAAACATAATAAAAGAAACAAAAAAAAAAAACTTCTAGCATTTAAAAAACCAAAAAATGAAAATATAGGGAAAAAAGACCCGAAAAATATTTTATTTATAAAAGAAACAAAACAAAACAAAACAATGAAAAAGAAACAAGAACTAGAATTCTTCTTCTTGGATTAAAAAAAAACAAGAAAAAAAAACTTCTAGAAAATAAAAAATAAAGGAAAAGAAAGCAAACTTCTTCTAAAATTTAAAAAATAGAAAAAAATAAAAATAAAATCTTTGTCTTCTATTTTTTTCTTATCATCTATTTTTTAAAAAAAATCCATTTCCTTCTCTTTTATTCTTTTGTCTTCTTTTCTTTCTTTTTCTTACGTTTCCTTTTTGCTTTTGCTTTCAAACCAAAACAAAACAAAAACAAAAAAAAGGATATAGGCATACCTCGAATGTTGTGCAAAACTGATGATGATGCAATAAGCAATGGCAACAAACACAACAATGTGATGAAAAAAAGAAAATGTTTGAAGAAGGAAGAAAAAGAAAGAAAAGATGAAAAACAATTAAAGTAGCAACAGAAATGAAAGAAAAAAAATGATAAGAAGAAAAATCTATAACATAAACCAAAAAAAATAAAAAATAATAATAACAACAACAGTTTAAAAAAAGAGGGAAAAAATGATGAAAAAAAACTACAACAATGGAAGAGAAGAAAATGACAATGAAGGGAAGAAGAAAAGAAGAAGAAAAGAAAACAATGGAAGAGAAGAAAATGACAACGAAGGGAAGAAGGAAAGAAGAAGAAAGGAAAACAATGGAAGAGAAGTAAATGACAGCAAAGAGAAGAAGAAAGAAAGAACAAAATAAAACAATGGAAGAGAAAAAAATGGCAGTGAAAGATAAGAAGAAAAAAAGAAAGAGCAAAAGAGGACAATGGAAGAAAAGAAGATGGAAGCAGAAGAGAAAAAAACAAAAAACAAAAGAGGAAAAGAAAAAAGAGGAGGGAAGAAAAGGGAGGAATTTTTTTGAAGTCTAAAGGAAGGGTGGGCCATTGAAAAGAAAAAAAAAAAAAACCCCACCTCAATGTTTGGTTTGGTTTAGGTTAAATGGTTTGGGTTCATCCCAAAACGGCCAAAACAGCTTCATCCAGAACTGGTGCACTGGTGGGTGCTGGTTCACTCTGACCAGGGCTTTGTTACTTGGTCGCTTTCCATTGGAGAGCTGCAACTACAGTGGAAATGTGTAATTAATTGTATTAGGGACTCTGGGAACACATGTTCTCATGAATAAAAGAATAGGTATCATGGTGAGTCACAGTTTGACTCACAGCTCTCTCTTGCAATTGGTCAATAGAGCTGGGAGATGACTGTGAACACAACTATTTGAAAAAAGATAATGGAAAGCTGCTCTGATCACAAACAATCCTTCATCAGAGCACCTTAATGGAAAGATGTCATTAGAAGGTGCTTGAGACTGAACTTAGTGTCATAGGCTATAGCACCGGAAGACTGGAACTGTTTGTGCCGGTGGACTCGCAGAGGTAGTTTACCAGTTTATTGGGGGAAGGGAATTAAGTCCGAACGTAAATATGGCCAACTTCTAGCTAAATTAAGGGTAGTCAGTTAAACTGTCAACAACATCCCCTATATTCTCCGTTCAGTAGACCCACAACCACCGGGTGGGGTGGGTCCACACAACGAGGCTATGGGGTCGCCGACTGACCCAGTCAAAGCACTGCCAAGTAGAAAAGAGAGGATTTCATGTGGGCAGGTCCAAGATTTGGTTACCATATAATTTTTGTTTGGTCGCGGTTTCTTACTCTCCATTTATGTACAATGGAACGGGGCTATTCCACATTGGAACGTGTTGAGCCTCGTAGGGCGAGAGGCCGTTCCGTCACAGGATAAACAGGTTCTATTCGGTCCTGTTCATTCTTAGGCAGATCTCAAATTGTCACCCAGTTCTTGACCCGGTTCTCACAGTTAGAGTCAGTTGACATCGTTACATGTGAGAACCGGAATGAGAACCAAGCTTTGGTTCATGAAAATCAGTTCCTTTAAAAGAGTTTCTTTTTTTGAAGAATTGGACAGGTTCTCTCAAAGAACCTCCATCTGGTTTTTAGTCTTCTAGTTTAGGGTTCCTAAACAATAGGCAAAGGCATTGTTTAATGTTAGGGATAATGAAAAATAAATAAAATAACACCCGAGCTTCATTTTTTTTACAATGTTGTTTTTTTTCTCGTAGCTGTGTTTTTTTCGCATTGGTTGTGGTTTAAAATTTTTTTCTTTTATTTGTGTTTGCTTTTCACATTGGTGCTACCACTCATGTTGGCGTTGCTTCTTTTGTGTTGTTGTTCATTTTGGTGTTGTTTCCCTTGTGTCGGTGCTCCCGTTCTTACTTTGGTGTTGCCATTCTCATGTTGTTGGTGCTCGCGTTGGTGCTCCCATTCCCACATTGGTGTTTCCATTTTTGTGTTGGTGATTGTGCTAGTGTTGCTTTCTTCCCGTTGGTGTTGCCTTTTTTGCATTCGCATTATTGTTTTCCGTGTGTATTGTTGTTTCTCTTCACATGCTCATGTCACGGCTTTTCACACATTAGTGTTGTCGCTCTTTTTGTAGTGGTGTTTGGTTTTTCTCATGTTGGTATGTTATTCTTCCTGTGCAAGTTTGTTGTTTTTCTTGCATGGTTCTCAAATTTTTTTTGCACTAGTTCATTGCTCTTCTTGTGTGGTGTTCGAAACTTCTTGTGTTGGTTCATTGTTTTTGTGTGTGTGAGTGTTTAGCTCTTTTCGCATTGGTGCTACCAATCCCCTCATGCTAGTGCTACTGCTCCTTTCACATTGTTGTTGCCAATCCCCTTGCATTGGTGTTGCAATTCATTTCACGCTAGTGTTACCATCCCTTTTACACCAATGTTGTCATCCTTCTCACATTGGTGCTACAACTTCTCAAGTACCTACTGGCCCAACTTTTGTTGTTCTTTTGTTTCCTTAGTAAATATGGTACTTCCCCTCCCCTTTTTGCTTTATGCAAGTTGGAGCTTTGAACACCAAACTTTTGAGCATTAGAAGTAAGGTTTTTTTCAACTTTTTTTCCATTCAATGTTGTTTATTTTGATAATATTTTTTTAATATAAAAAATTCAAGATTTTCTAAACTTGCATTTTTTTAATACATTTCATTATAAAACCCCATTACTTTTTGTTTTGTAAAAGTTTTTAAAATATATCTATCTTGTTTTGTGAATGCTTAGAAAGTAAATTGCATCTTATAATTGCTTGTTATTGTTGTTTTTTGATATATCATAAAATTGTTTCATTTTTTTGTTACTCATCAACGCAATAATTTTTAATTTCAATTTGAACTTGGAACAATATTTTTAAATGAAAATACATGTGATATGTTTATGAATGAAGTAAGGATGGAAGATGAACCTTTGTAAGAACATGAAGAAAATGTAAGTGTTCAAATAAAAGGAAATAGGAATCCAAAACTAATGAAGAAAATTTGAATTTTTTTTTGAAAAGATTACATGCACAAAGATTATTTTGGAAATTAAATAGTAGAAATGTTTTGTGTTGGGCATTTTATTGTGTTAATGATAACAAAGAAGTTGATATAATAACTTTTCAAATTATGCATATATCCTTTGTCACATAGTTTGATTTTAAATTTAAATTCAAAAACTCAAGCTAGGAAAGGATTAATCATATATAACACAACTAATGGTATGATTGCATTGAAGAAACAAGTAAATTTAGATCATTGTAATATTTTTTTAAAAATTGAAAAAATAAATAGTCCTATGTGGGAAGATGAAAAACAACCTTCTACAAGAAACCAAATTTGGTTCTACAAAAGAACCTTCTTAAAAAAATGATCTATAGCAAAAACAAGTTCTGGAAAACTTAGGTCTTTTAATAGTCAAAAACCATTTTCCTTTAAGTTTGTGGAAAGTAGTTGTTGAAAAGGTTTTAGTACATCATTCATGCCAAAAATTGTATTTCCATCCAAATAACAATTTTCTCATGAATTATTGCCCAGATTAGTGGAAAAAACTAAACAGTTGTATGTTTTACCAACTTTAGTAAAATGCCATTCTGCAACTATAAGCTTCGTTTTGTGGATGTTGAAAGGTGGACATGATATTTTTGTGTTGGTGATTTATTTTTTAGGAGTTGATTAGAAGCCAAAGCACATTAGACTTGGCATTTTTGAAGCAAAATATACTATTGGACAGACCTTAGCCAGAACCTTGACAAAGTTGTTGGATAGTTACTGATTGAGGAGGAAAATTATCGTTTACATCAAGGATGAAGATCTAATTTGAACACTATGGATGTAGCCTTGAAATCATTTGTAAATTGTGACGTGTTAAGTTTGGAAAAAAAAATTCAGGGCATTTATTTTGGTCATGCATTTTCTAAAGCATGCCAATATGCAACAACAAATGAAAAAGTTTGTAAAGTCTTATGATATGTGTCAATCAAAACTACTCAAGGAGATTTGCAAAATGCATAATTTGGCCAAAAAAATTAGGAAAAGGGAGGCAAGAATGGGAGAAGGCCTATGTCAATTCAAATCCTTCCCCTAAGGAAATTGAATACTTCGGTGAAGACAAGGTCATTTTATTTTTCTAAAATTATTTGTGTTAAATATTTTTTATTCAATTCCTATTATGCATAATCTAACTTTTTCTCTTTTTTTTTGCATATTTGCTAGCAAAATTTATCTTTTTTCAAGAAGCTTTGTAATTCAAAAAAACAATTATATTATGATATAACATGCAAAATTTTGTGAGAATGAATGCAAAAATATCACCTCCTTTGACATGGTATTGTTAAATTTTGCCATATCCATGAATCAAAAATTCAAGGATGAAATTGATTTTGCAACCTTTGACAATTTAATGGAAGAAGATGGAAATGTTGTTTGTCATTTATCATGTTTGACCTCTAACATAAAAAGAAGTTGTTGGGGTTTTGGATACTTTTCTTTCCTTCTTAAAAAAAAAAAGAAAAAAGAAAGTCTCAAAATATGTTTTTTTTAATATTGGACCCTAGGTTTAAAACTCTTTGTCTTGTCTCTTCACTTGTTGGTCATGAACAAGGTAAGGCAATTGTTGAAAAGTATGATGAAAAATATTTGCTTCCTATGCTTCTTAAATGTCATTATCATTTGCATCCTTTGGTTGAATTTGAAAGGCATGTTGTTGATCAAAGGGTTGAAAAGGACAACAATTTGGATTTTATTGAGATGGATGCTATTTTAGAAGAGGAGTTTGAAGGAGCTTTTGAAAAGGATGAAATTATGGACTTGTAAATTTTGAATTAATTTTTTAGAACAAGGTTCCATCTATTTTCAGTAATTTTTAATTTTAAAATTTTATTTTAATTAATAAATAGAATAAATCAATACAATTAAAATAAAATTTAATTTATGAAAAAAAGTAATAATTGGGTTGTGAAAACCGAATTTCAAAAACCAAGTTTTATCGTATATGCAAGAACTGCCCTATTTGAGAACCGTGAAGTTGAAAAAATTAAAAATCTTGATACCCTGATTGATTCTCACCAACCCGAAAAAAATTAGAGAACTGGTCAGGTTTTCATAACATGATGTAAGAACCAAAACCGGCCGGTTCTCACAAAAAAGTGAGAACTGCCCAACACTGTTCCCCACCACTTGATTCCCATCACTACAGCATTCTCTACCTTTGATTCAGACGATTCACATCACGAGTGCAACCTGGCAAAATCGCAAGGGCCAGAGTGAACCAGCGCCCACCAGTGCACCATGAAGGATGGATGGTAAGTGGTCAGGAAACAGTTTTCTGTTGGGTTCCAGTCACCTAGCCAACCATTGTGCTTACCTTAGGTGCTTTGTCCTACCTACTATCAACGCAGTTGGTAGTAAAAACAGGCCTGACCCATGTACAAACAATCTGCTTACCTAGTCCCCACCAGTTTTCCTGCCTATCTAGTATCTACTATCCACCCATATATATGACCTACTTCTTACAAAATGGGTTACCGAGGTGAAACCAGATATTAACTCAGTTGAGGTTCATCCACAACTGAGTCATGATGGGCATCCAGTGAATGGTTCTCTAGTGAGTACTGGTTCAGTATTGCCAAGTAGAACCAGCAAATGACCACCTGTCCTACCTAAGAAAAAACCTTTAAAACTTTTTTAATAAGACACCAAACCTCATTATTTAGGCCCGCTTTACACTACGAGTCAGTCAGCCCCAGAAAACTTGGGGCCGACATTGGGCATTTTGGGCTTGTTGTTTGGCCCCAAGTTACTAGTAAATGCTAGAACATTGACGTCAGGATGTTAATAAATGCTGGAACATTGGCCCCAGGGGTTGCAAATTGGCTTCCCAAATTCGATGGTATCCTTCTTTTCAGCCTTGGGGCGATTACAAGGCCATCAAGTTCAGCATTTATTAGTAACTTGGGGCAGATTGAAAAGATTTTTTCTATTTCAGCCTTGACTCCTAGTGTAGAGCCCTGGGGGCCGATTTCAATTTTTGCATCAATAGGAATGCTTGATTCGAGTTGAACATTGGCCTTAACTGCTTGTATAAAGTGGGCCTTAGCGCATAGTAGGCAGTGTTTCTTGTTGTGGTAAATTAATTTTCGCACGGTGGCAACAAAATAATTCCCTGTGACTTGTACAAAGGTTTTCTTTTGGGTGCAAAAATGACCCCAAGTCGTCATATTTTAAGGAAAAACTGTCTGAATTTGCCATTTAGATCATAGGTTTCAGTAAGTCGCCAAACTAAGGCAGGAATCCTAGAAAAAAATTCTACTCTCCTCTTGTTTCCCTACACCACCTACCTCAGAAATTTGAAAAAAACCCCCTGATACTAGGGCCTTTGTTATAAATGTCTCGGTCTGGCACAGTGATGGGATTAGCAGTATTCTGCAAGTTATTGCTGGGGTGGATCATTAGTAATAACCATATATATCCAATCATTCTAGTTATATAAGAATTACTGATTGTATATCTATAATTTCATGCCAAGAGCACCGGTGTTGGATGATGCAGTTAAATAGAGGCGTATTATATTGGCACCGAAAAAGGACTTCCCTTGCGGATTGAGCAGGAATCCCTTGTAGAGTGGGCAAGACTAGCTGGTACTGCACAGCGGGTGGTCTTAACATTAGAAGCCTGACTCTTTCAGGCACATATTCACCTCTCCTATTAATTAGATGAGATGCCTCCCAAGTTTTTTTTTTTTTTTTTTCCCCTGCAACAGCGAAGTTGATTGGTACAAGACTTTTTTTAAAAAATGAAACTGTGGAGGCTCCCCAAAATAGAAGCTTCTACTCTAAAGTATAGAGTTCCTCCCCTTTGGGCCCCCTATATAGATGAAAGGAGGACAACATTTGCCAAAGCATATGGGATGAAAGTGAGGTGCTATGGAGAACATGTTGGGGAACACATTGAGAACTTGGTGAACATATTGAGAACCAGGGAAAAATGAAAAAAAATCCTTCCCCCATCCCCAACTGAAAAGGAAAAAAAGTAAGGCACCTTCATTGCATGCTTGGGCCTTCCCATTGGCTACATGAAAATCTCTTTCCAAAAGAGTTTGTCACATTTTTGGCCTGGGCTAATATGCCTTGCAAAGAACAGCCTACCTATTACCCTGCCCCAGATCAATAGCAGATAGAACGAATCCCTAAAATTCAAACCTGACCCCGTTTTCGTCAAGTGGAATTCCATCAGTATAAAAGGCCATTGGGTGACCAGCACGTAAACTGGTGCCATGGTAAAACCCACAGTTGGGCGGTTCTTAGACGATGTACAGATACTCACCTCTTATAAACCAGGGTATATACTCACTTACTTGTCGATTCTCAAAATTTTCAAAACAATCAAAGAACCAGCCAAAGAACGTCCGGTTCTTTGCCAGTTCTTTCACAAAAACTGTGAGTTCTTTGAGGTTTTTGAAATGACTAAGAACTGGAGCTGATGGTTCTTTGATTATGAAGTATTTGAAGAACTGGAACCGGTGGTTCTTTAAAACTTCAAAGAACTGTCCAACACCGGTAAAAACCTCAAAAGATTTTGGCTGCTTTTAAGTGTTATGAGTATTCCCTCGTAAGATTAATTCAGGGTCTCCAAGTTCAAATCTAACAAGAATCAAGTTAAATATAGCCACACTCAAGATCGTGAAGGTACAAGTGTAGGTGTCGGTTCACTCTGGTTAGTATAGTGGCGCACAGATCAATCATCAGACGGCCTTATAGGAAAGAAGGAGCTCTACTGACAAGATCGCCTTGGGGCTTGAACAAAACTTGATCGAAAATCAGATAGTCAGATCTGTAGCTAGACCTAAATAAAAGAATTCAACACCGTGCCTGATCTATATCCACCCACCAGCTTAATTTCAGGGCACAAATTTCAAAACACAATTTATGATGAACTAGATCAGGATTAGCGATAACTTGTAGAGGATCCAGGCATAATATTGGGATTTTAATTAAAACGAAATCAGCTGGGAGCTTGGGTTATATTATGCTTAAAATCTTTAAATGTACCCAACAATAAACTAAAGCGCAAAGAAACCAAGTATTTCTGTATTTGGCGAATTTGGCAACCTGGCAAGAAAAAAGAATAAAGGTGTGAAAGGTACAAAGGGTTTTTTTATTGAAAAAAATAGGCCCAAGTTGCCACATCATGAGGGAAAAACCAAAAAAAAGGAAAGCTAAAGTCACCATATTAGAGAATACGTTCTAACAAGTCACCAAATTACAAGGGGGACCCTTTGACCTCTACCCAAATTTGGCTAAGTCATCTTGTTCATGAGCACCAACCCATCTTCTTCATAAATTTGAAAAAAAATAGATTGTTGTTGTCCATTACAAGCCAGAGCACATCCAAAACTGTTTTTTTAAATGTTGTGAAAACTTCAACTATTAATGGGTAGTCACAAAACTTATACTAGTTTTATGTTGTAAGATTACCATAGTACCTTTACCATTTCAGCAACAAAGTGTTAAATATTTAATTAAACTTGAAATCTCAACTTTGTCACTTGATTTTTTAATTCTGAAAATTTCAAAATGTAATGGTTGTTCGAAATAATAAATGGAGTTTTGTCACTACCATGGAACAGTCTATTATGTCTAGACTGTTTTAAATTTAAGTCACCGTCATGGGAGGTCTTGGGAGGTCTGTGCTTCAAAATCTGACAGTTGAACTTTTTTATTTTATTAAAATTTCGACACAAACAATAAATAGATTTTCAAAAGTTTGGCAAAACAAAAATAGTTTAATTTAAAGGTATTACAATATATGTGAATCAATTATAACTAGCTTCCTAGAACTTCACTCTATATTGAAGTTTGGCCAAATGTCATTTCCTAATTGTGTTGAGAATGAAAATGTTTCAAGCTTTTAGAGATCTTGAACATACATTAATTTGGACCACTAGGTTTAGATGGTTTGTTGAGTGATTTCTAAGGTTGGACTTCATGAAATTCAAGTTGGACAATGTTCTTTCACCTTCAACAATGCCAAGAATCATCATAATATTTCATAACTTGAATAATTGATGACTACTATAGTACTTGGGTGGCTTCAGCAATTTTTTGCCAAATAAATAATTTAATTTAATTTTTTTGGTTTGGCAGCTACTTTTTTCAATTTTGAAAATTTTGGCATATGTGTAGTAAAATTTATTGATATTTAAAAGATATTTCATTGCATTAGTGGTCGGATGGATGTAGAGTAATTGATTTGATTAAACAAATCCCTAGTTCAAAATTGGTTGGCAATTTGAATGTGTGAAAATTTTGACAAAAAGGGCTGTATTTTTTCTAAAAATTTCAACAAAGTTGAAAATAATTTAATTTATGTCGAAGCCGCCTAAAAACTACAGTAATCAAGACTACAAATCATGTTCTTTATGATTAAGTTTTAGTCAAATAAAACACTAAGACAATATATGACTAAATCATCTAATATTGGTTGCTAATGTGGTGATGACGCGGTTGTTTAATATGATTAAGTCTAGTATTAATTGATGTGTCTTGTCGTTTATGACAAACTAATTTTCATTATTCAATGACGTGGATTAACGTGTGTCCTATTATTTTTAATATAGTGTGAGGATTGCTAGATGACATGTGGACTAATAGGTGTCATGTTGTTTTTTACCAATGTGTTAATATTGATAGATGACATAAATTGACATGTGTCATGTCTATTTTTATTACATATTAATTTGTGTTCGTTTATGTGGATGCCACATATTATGTTTGATATGCTAGGTACCTATTTGTCTATTTTGACATGTTGCATGCATCTGAGATTTTGAATTACCCATACATGGTTGGACACATCTATTGTTCTAAATTAACAAGTTAGGATTTCAAATTAAAAATATGTGCAAATATGAAATGTTGTGTTGTGTGTAAGTGTTGCATGATTAGTATATACACAAACACATATGCATACCACACATAACCCTAAATGTTAAACCCTATCAAAATAATAATTGAAAGCACATCCATAACACACACATACAATATTGGCGTAATTTGAACAAATCTAAATACTCTGGGAAATTGTTTTTGATACCAATACAAAATTTTCATTTAAAATGGAAGGTTTGCAAAGTTTTACAATGTGCATGTAAATGTTAAATAAATATAGCTCACCTACCCCATATATGAGGTGGTTAGCTTCCAAGGCCAAAGGATGATGTATTCAATTGCATCCCCTACAATGATTAGTGGCAAATCATGTTCATAATTTGGAAATGGCAAGGAAGAATTTGGTGTTAAGCATGAACTCATACAAATAGACAAATGATTTCTTATCATAGGCATGTTAAACGATGATGTGCTACCCTACCCCCAAATTTTCCAAATGCACAAGCTCTTCCTCCAATGACAATCATGAGGATGACTTCTTCATTCAACTTGTATTGTAAAACAGATTTAAAATGAAGTTAGAACAATAAAAAATTCTAGTATATAATAATGAATATAAAGTAAACAAATTTCTATGGATTTACTAAAACATAACTATTCAACTTATGCAAATTTAATGGCATTTTAGTAAATTTTCCATAACATTAGATCACAAAATTGAATCAAACTAATTTTGCAAAGTGGCATACTACATAGTAAAACAATATCACAAATCTTAAATTGCATGAATGTAAATTTAACCATTACATGCATTTAGATCAAATGAAAGAGGGGACCTACTGTTGAGTGCATTTTTTGAACTATTAAGGCAACACCCTCCTTTGCAATTGCCTTTAGAGCTAACCAATTGCATGTAGGGTTGCGTGTACCCCAAACCAAAGGTCCTTTCCCCAAAATTGGTGGGACCTTAACCTTCTTAACATCTTGAACAACCTTTGAGTTTTGCAAATGTACATATGATTAATAAAACATTTGTAGTTTATGCCTGCATTAACTACATACTAAAAATAGTGAATTTAAAAACACAATTACATGGGGTTTAGGAGGTATGGCAATCAACTAGGTTAGAGGTGACCAAGCATAAGCTTTATGGATTTTCAATGTGACTTTCTCTTGTAATCCACTTTTGCCCATGATGGTGTAAACCAACATACCTTAAGGTGTTTAAGGCCTTAGAAAGTCCAATCAAGTGTAGCCATAATGATGCTAATAGATAATTGTTGTTGTGTATTTCATTATCAAATGGATGTGGCAATATGTATGAAAATGACACATTTCCAACACACTTATAAGGGCAATCATCTATGAACAAAGTATTATGTTGAAACAATGGCCATCATAAATGGCTTATTTAATAAAAAAACCCTAGTCATGTTTTTAAGCACTAATATCCATCTTGGGTTTAGTGGATAGCAAATGCAAATCTCTTTGCATTTTTCATTCCCCCATACAAACACAATATTCAACTTCAATTTTTCCCTTATTATAAAACTTGACAATGGGAATAATATTGAGTTTTGTTGTTGTATACCATATCCCAACATCAAACCTTGAATAACACAACTTTAAAAACTCATGGCAACTTGGTCACAATGTAACAAGTTTGTTCCCACACCTTACTAGAGGTACTAATGGTTGCCATCACTCATCGCTTTTCAAATGCACAACAATACACAATAAGCCATTGACATCTAAGATTAGATGGTACCATACCCTATCTATAAAGATGTTATTCTTTGGAGAAAAAACATTGGTATTCATCACTAAATCTAAGCTCACCTCTTCAGTGGCAATAGTATTGTCCATTGGGCTTTCTACAATAGCTTTGGCATGCTTCATAGTACTAATGACCACCTTCCCACCAACCCCAAGTTAAAGTGCCCATGTGTGTGATTGTATGAACCTATTTAATGTGGTCATTCATAAATTATCATCTATAGAAGAGGTGGGTTTAGCAACTGATGCTTCATTTTTCACCTTCTCGTTCATTGTTGGATGATCATCTCGCACAAGATTGATTGCTTGTATATTGGTCTCAAGTGAAAGGGGATTTTGTGGTCCATTGTCTTCTAGAGATATTTGCATTTAACTAACTTCCTTATTGGTTTTTTTATTGATGAAGTATGGCCACAACCTTGAATCCCATTCATTCGTCTATTAAACACTAAAACCATCATTTAAAAATATTGTCTAATAACTCTATTAATGTGATCCTTACAAATCACTATTAATTGGCACAAAGTACAAATCTAATGTGACAATTGTATTGTTGAAAATCATACACATTACCTAACTTTTTTATTTCATTTTACCACTCCCATATTCCCTTCAACTTCCTTGGCAACATCAAATTGAGTTTTCCCTTTGACTTGGGTGTGTTGGCATCAACCATATTATTCCTTAATTTTTGCATGAAGGTCCACATTTCTTCCATCATGGTGGACATGGCCTTTTGGCTTTTCACTAGTTCATCTTGGTTCTTGACTAGTTCATCCTAGGTGGATGCCAACTCATTAGTCCTCTTTGCATTTCTTCATGGTTTCCCTCAATAAAATCTAGTCAAATCTCTAGTTCAAAATATAACTACCTTTAGCCATAGCTATTTGATTTCATATTAGGAACAAAATCTTCTTATAAGCCGCCAATTATGATTCAATCATATCAGGAATGACCAACATGTTACCAATGCATTTATTTCAACAATTTTTTTTGAAAATTTCTAAGAACTGATTACATTATAACTATAACAAGTACATCATCTATCTATGAATGTAACATGTTAATTTATAACTAGTATTAGATTTAGGGTCTCCAACATAAGAACAAAACAAAACAAACATAACATTTGGCCATGGATGTAATCTTGGTTCATGTTTTTTGGAGTTTAATATGATGTTCAGGTGATGTTAAAGTTCCCAATAAAAATCTAAACTAATTAGATAATGATCTTTTTTAATAGTTCAATCATCCTAAGTCTTATAATTAAGGTTATTCAACTATGCTTTAGAATCATAAGATCGAGTTTTTAGAAGTTGGCCTAACCTCATCATCTCTAACTCATCTTTTGCATTTAGAACCTTTGTCCCTCTCGCATTCATGTTGGATTTTGGCCAATGTTAGAGGTCTTCCCAATTCTTCTTTCTTCACAAATAGATAAATAAATCCACAAGTTGTAAATTAAATGTAGTCAATAATGGAGACCCCTTAGAAATCATGTTTGATAAAAGATAGAAATGTATCAACATTTCTTTAACACCAATTTCATTTACTCATCCAATCCTATTGCTAATCTTTTGCAACCCTTGAATTTTGGTCAATCGTTGGGCACTTTCAATTGTCTCTTTTTTGGGTAATACCTCTTTCAACTAACTCCAATGTTCCTTTGCACAATTTTGAGGTCGATCTTTGCTTCTTTCAATCTTCTTCTTCAAAATAGATTGTTTGCTTTTCAACACAATGGCAATTTAGTCTTTGACATATTTGTAAGCAAAAGCGCAATTAAAGTATTCAAATTGCCACTCTAATGCCTCCTTTATGGCCTTTATTCATTACTACAAAACATGTTCTTAAATCTTGCACTTCCACCCAAATTTGGCCAAGTGGAAAAGAGCTCATCCAAACCATTAACCTATGGTTGTTCAATGGACCATTTCCAATTGAATGTGTGCATAATGGATTATTAATGGATTTCATATTGAACTTTTAGTGGATTCATAATGGATTCATAATGGAAATTGGTGGACTTCAGTGATGGGAATGGTGCATGGTGGTATCATAGTGAACACCTTGCCATGCATTCCATATGACTCATGACTTCCACTAAAAATCTATGTGGGTGGAAATGGGTATTTTCCAATTAATGTTGGTGGAATGTTGAGTGGAATAAGGACATGTTCTACAATAATGATTTATTTTGTTGGTTGTCACCATATGTCATCAATTGTGGGATGTAATTGTAAGGGATAACCTTGAAAGGCCATTAGCCAACTAGTCTTCCCACCACATACATGTCTCCCATTTACATTATAGTGCACCACATGTATTACTTCATTACCCCTCAATAATTAATTTAATCTGAAGCCTAATTTTCATTACATTGTTGAATCTTCAACGCCTAGCTCTCATTTTATTTGCATTGTTATGTCCTTTGGTGGACACAACCCCACTATCTAGTGGGCATAACCATTTCTAGCAAAGGCAACACCAACTTGTGTGCATTTTCAAGCTACACTTGGAGTACCTTGAGGAGTTGTTGGAGAGATTGTTGTAGGTGATCTTGATGGCATATGTGGGATAACTTTAAATGGGGTCATGGCTAGGGAAATGGTGCATGCCATCATGCAAGTGTTTATGAACATTAACCCAAGGTTGTAATACCTATAGGTGGAATTATTGGCCACCCTCTAGGTGTAAGCATATGTGGGGTAGTCATAGGTGTTCCAAGTGGCATTTGCAATATAATCATACGGGGGTGTTGGCAAGGTAAAGTGGACAAAAAAAGTAGTCCACCCAAAATCCAATTTCAAAATGAAACATTTTTTGATAGGGACACAAGAAAGTAGATTCAAAACATTTTAAAGTTAAAATATGAAAACATAGGTCATTGCATTTAGTTTATGGAAAGTTGGATACAAAGTTGGAACAACTTTGGTATCATAAAAGTAGGTTGAGAGTATGTTTCAAGCTAATTGGGTCAATACGGTGTTCAAACCTACTTCATATTTTTAAAATGATATATTATGACTATAACATGCATAATTTGATAATACATAAGTATCTTTTAGGGCCCCATTAATTTGATTTTTAAAAAAATCAATATTTCATTTACATTTATTCAAACATCTTGTGCAAGTAGAAACATTAAAAAAAATTCTACTTGATTCTACTTTCAAGATTGGGTTTTTCAACATTTAAAATATAAAATGAAAGATTATCAATGTTAATTACTATACAAAATACTTTTTAAAAATTCAATACATTAAAACTTTTTCATGGTTACTTGTAATTTTTTTTACACAAAGCAATGAACCATTTACTTTACCTTGCACCCCACACAACTATGAACATTGAATGTTGAAAACAACAAGATCAACCCAACTCAAATAATATAATATTTTGTTACAAAAATCAATTTCTTAAATTCCTAATACATCTAGTTGATATCTTGGTAGTAGCATAAATATGAAAGAAGATGGAAATAAAGTCCATGGATAACAAATGTAACAAAATTTTCCCAACAACATTATGACCAAATGGTTGTTCAAATGAACTTTTTATAATCAAACAACCAAACTATATTATTATCGTTTTCATAGAAAATGAAGTAATATATATATATTTTGGTAACCACAATTCTATATTTCAAGGTACACAAAACATCACCTATTTGCCTAATAAAATCTTTTAATTTTTTGGGGACTGAATTGTCCAAGAAAAACATTGTCCAAGAAATCATTATCCAAGAAAACATAATGTTCAAGAAAACATTGTCCATTAAAATATAAATCAAATTAATGATTTAAATTTTAGTACGTTCTAACTCTATTTTGTGGATAGAAAGTATTGCAAGCTTGAACATGATAACATGAAGTGGGTAAGAGGTAGAAAACAATAACAATGTTTGAACAACAATTCAAAAGATCATGAATATTTAATTACATAACTTTTTGCTATTTTCACTCCTATTGCCATAGTGGGATTCTACCTCATCTTTCATGTCCTCTTTAGGTCAAAATCCTTATTAAAATTTTATTGAATATAACAGTTTGAACTTAAGCCCTTGTGTTTTTTTTCAAAATCTAAATTAACGTTGTACACAGATTGTGCAAGCTTCTGAAGATGCTCATTTTGTCCAAGCTTCAAAGTTCCACTACCTTAAATAGTGCCATTTGTTGATAGCTTGAACTTCAAGGAACCAATGTTACAACTTTACATGAAATGGTTGGTTTTACAACTTTTTTGTTTTAATGCAAATGAAAACTTTAATGTAGTGGAAAGTACATTTGAAGGTGGAAAATGATAGAGTGTAAAAAAATGTGCATACATGAAAATGTGAGAATTTAGTGCAAGGTGGTGAAAGAGAGACTAATTGAAGTTAAATGTGACAACGTGTGAAAAGATTAAATGTGAAAGAGAGATAATTGGGAGAAATAATGGTGGATGGATGTATTTTCAAATTTGAATATCAAGGGTTTAAATTCATTCACATCAAGATTGCATGATCAAGATTTTATTTTCATTCAAACTTGATATTTTGTCCTAAATTTCATTCAATTCATGCTTTACAATTTTTGTTTATTAGGGTTAGATTAGAAAAATAAAATAAAAATAAAAAAATTATAGTTTGGAAGGTTTTAATTAGATCTTATGTGATGATCAAATGTGTTAGATCACCTTACACATATTTTAAATATATAAAAAAATTATAAAAAAATTAATAATTGAGAGGCCTATATTATATCAATATAAATATAAGTATAGAGTATAAAAACTTTAAAGGTTAAATATTGAAAGGCCAAATAATATATTATATTATACTATGTAACATTAAGAAAAAATTGTCATTTTGAAAATGTTCAATGCAATTGATTTTTAATTACATGTGACACATGCAACTGTTAGACTCCATAGTTGCATAAGACAAGTTGCACACAACCGACAATTGCATATGACAATATGTATGTGGACAATATACATGGTACGAATTTATAACTTTATACATCTATGTTAATTTATGAAGGTTGCTTATAGTGAAACATGGTATGTGAACCTCATTTCAATATTCATCACTATTAATAAATTAATAATATCTTAGCCATCCAATTAAATGTGTATCATATTTTGACATGTTCATTTGTGAAGGCCAATTATATGGTGACATGTGGCAATTAAAAAAAAAACCCATTGATTTTTTTTAATTAATTAAATAGGTAGATAAGTTATAGGTAGGTAGGTAGGTTACAAGTGGTAGGTAAGGAGGTCATAGGTAGGTAGGATGGTAGGGTTAAATTAATTAGGTAGGTTTAAAATAATCCAATTTTGTGTTTGGGTTTAATCTTTAGGGTTGAACTTCTTTCATTGGTTTGTCCCAAGTGGCATTTGGTATTTGGTTTGTGAATAACACAAATGCATTTACTTATATAGTGTGCAAATTTGTAATATAGGGCAAAAGATATGGGATCATAAAAAATTTGGTTGTAAATGCAACTAATGTATTTACAATTTACATGCAAATACTACATGTTACTATGCCATACTAACTATATTACCTATTAGCTAAATTAATTATATTAAAATTAATAACAATAATAGGTAGTAAAAATATAGTATACAAATAATAAATCATAAATTTTAAATAATTATACATTTTAATAAGTATGATTACTTATAATGGTTTATAATCAATAATATTATCATGTTATTACTTAATTTAAATTAATAACTTAGTTAGGTTAGTAATTAGTTTAGGCCCTAGTACTTACAAGCAAATTAATGTAACCTATTAACCATAGGTTATACTAATCTATTTAATAACATTATAATGAAATATATAATAATAATTAGTAAATAATATTATTAGTGATTATAAGTATAATTAAAATAAAATTTAATAACTATATGTGATTACCTATCAAGGTTGTCACCACGTTCATGCGTATGTCATGACACAACGGACACATCTAGATGCAAGTTCACCCCTATGTCACATCAATGTGGGGTCAACTTAGGTAAACCTAGGGTTAACTTAGCTCAAACACCATCTTGGGCTACTTGAAATAGGCTTCAAAGCGATCAAAATTTGACCCATTTTGATTGCCATAAACCCTATGGCGATTGAAATACCTTTCAATCGCCCCAAGAATTTGGTCATCAAAATTTTGATCACCACACATTCTCAGTTGCCATAGGTTTTGGTCGCCACATTTTTCATCGTCGAATTTTTGGTCTCTAACTTTTTCTTTGTTAACAACCATTTTGGGTCAATATTATCTTTGGCCGCCAACATGATCAATCACTGGACAATGACCTTTTTGGCGATGGACAATAAGGGTTATTCAAATGTTTTAATCCAATTTTTTTAGTTGTTTCAAATTCATTTTTGGTCCAAAAAAATTAGAGGATTAAATTGTTTTAATACCTTAAAAAATAATTTCAATAAAAAAATGTATAATACAGTTCGGGTACAATATAAGTCCCCAAAATTGAAAAATAAAATAAAAACTAAAGCAAAAGTTGAATGAATGAATGATTTGTATTTGCATTAAAAAATATTGCTTCAATTGAATTTTTATTGAGTCTTTTTCATTATTTGATGTCTATCAATTACATGAAAATGTTTATTGAAACACATTATCAATGCAAAGTTCAATCATTCATAATTCAAAAATATAAGAGATAAATGGGCAATACTTGTGTAATATTATAAATGATCATTGTATTTATGTTTACAAGAAAAATATCATCATTATAGAACATAGATTCACAAATTTCAAATGTGTGAAGATGATGGATTCACAAATTTCACATGACAACATGATTATTTGACAAAATTATGCAAATTACACCAAATTTCATATGTAACAACTATAAACTATTTATGGCTGCCTTCAATAACACTTTTCATGTGTAGTCCAATTGTGTGGAGTCCCCATTAATGTGTGCATGATGTGTTGATTAATTATTTGTGCCTTTAGATTCAGCTCATACATGTCATGGATCACTTTCTCAAATGACATTTTGGTTGAATTATCCACAAAATATTTTGCATCCCAATCTTCACCCCATGGGACATTTGTCATCTTGCCCATAAAAAATGTTTCAAACCTTAAAGTTGTTTGGTGTTGCTTGGCCATTCATCAAGGGGAATTTGTAGTTCCTGATTTGTTGTAAACAAAAACCAATTATGGGGCCACCCACCAATACACTTTCTTTGTGTTGGTGGCATCTTACTCCTTGGCAAACCCATATAATGATGGCCTCACCTCTTACAAGTGCCCAACTTCACCCCAATTGCAAACACCTATGTACACAACATCTAGTTTGTTTAGCAAAAAATGCAACATAATGTTGTCCTTGGATAAGTTGTTGTGAAAAATTCCGAAATGATATATTGCATTCATAAGATTTATGAATGCCCATGCTAACTTCACACAATTTTGCTTAAAGGTGACAAGTTGTTTTTGCCTTTCCATAGATCTAGACCCCCTTAGCGCAATAAGGTTTGATTATCCATAATGGGGGAATACTTCGTGTTGTAACCCAACATTTTTTGAAGAGGTCCCCCATTCCACCACAATGTGTAAGCTTGCATGGTCTATGCATCAATGGCAAAGAATTTGATGAACCTAGATGTTCGCACGAGCATGCCAAAACTTTTAGTGATCATTGCTTACACACTTCCCGTTTATAATTCGTTTTAAGTGTCTTCATTACAACAAAAGGTGTCCATGTACGCCAAGTGATTTCATTAAATGTTGAGTGAATTCACTGGTCATATATAGTCAATAGGACCTAGTGGGGAAACAATGAATTCATTGGCCTAATGAACGGGGATTAGTGAATTGCACCCACATTTTGTAGTAATGCTTCCTCACCAACTATATAGTGCTTGGGATGAGATTGAACTTTTCAATTTGCACCTTACACACCACACCATAACCACCTTGATTATCTCCACCTAATAATGGGAACACATTTGTTGTGTTTGGAATCCATAAGACACCATGGTTTCCAATTTGGGCTAGAAGGTTTCGAACGCCTTCTTACGTCCATGGTGCTAATCTTGTTTTCTTTTTTGAGAAATTCTTTGAAAATTTGGCCCACCATGAACTTTTTTCCCATAAACTTCCACCACTTCCATGGTCTAATGTGCTTTGTCCTTTTGTGGATAAATGACATCACACCATTGCAACAAGTTTGTGGTTGCATCTAAAATCTTGCATTTAAACCACTTTAGAAAGCCCTCAGAATTTTAAGTTCCATGTGTTATAAGGAATTGTCTAGCTCCACCAAAAACTTATTTTCAATAACCTGTTTGTATTTCTCTAAGACAATTTTTACTTGTTCACAAAAGCACCGTTGAGGTATGTTATTGTGTGTTCCATGAAAAATCTCATGACAATTTCTTAGAATCATTGTCTGGTGATTCATTTAAGGTCATTTTTTCTCAAGCTTTTGACATTTTTAGGATTGTGTCGATGAAATATTCTCCCCACCAGACATTTTTTTAGCCCTTTGCTTGTGCATTGTTGAAGGTGGGCTACTCAAAGGTTTGCGAGGATAACTACCAAACGATGTGTGAAATAATGAGTTTGGGGGGTTTTGGTTAAATTGTCCTTTCAATAATTGTCCATTAAATTATCCACTCGACAACATCATTGGAATCTAAGATGCCCAAAAATCCAAAGACTTTTTAAACACTAATTGTTAATAGTAATTATAGTTTCAAAAAATAAAGGTTTATTATGTTCCAAAATTTTCACAAAATGCGAAAAAAAGGTCGTATTTTGCTAAGGGACTTGATCACTTCAACTCACCCAAGGTTCCATGTAGTGGTTGTAAGTGGGTGCAATTAAAAACACAAAACCCAAATGGGAAAAAAAAAGTTAAAAATGCCAAGGCAAGGATATTGTGTTTAGATTCATTATAGAATATAATAGCTTAAAGGATTTTGGCCCCTAGGTTTATTTTTATGAGGATTTTTGAAAGTTGATATTTCGGCTTCTATTGAACCTTGAAATTAGTTATATAGTTATAATATCTTGAAGGATTTTGGTTTTTTTAAAAAGATTTTTTGACAATTATAATTTTGCATGGTGAAATTATTCAATTTTCATAATTGTTCTTTTGCTTTAAAATAATTTTAAATGTAAATGGCAAGGCTACAATGTGACACGCCCTTTTTTTTTCTTATTAATATTTTGATCGCCCCCCCAATCCCCTGCTTTTGGCCTTTTTCCCCTTTTTTCTTCTTACATTTTTTCCCTTCCTTTTATGGAGGAGCTAAATTTAATGCAATTTTTTAACACGTCTTTTTATTGGGGGCTAAAAGAAAGGAATGTTCAATTACAATTATTGATTTTTTTAAAAATGCAAAATAAAAAAAGCAAAAAGTTTTTTAATTGACTCAAATTGAATTGGTTACAATATCTATCAAAAAGGTATTTTCAATAGTTTTTATACAAAGCCTTTTGTGGCAAAGTTGTTTGTTTATTTTTTTTCATGAATTCATAAAAAGATTAACAGATGTCATATTGTGTCAAAATAATTTTGTGTGTCATAAACATGAAGTTCTATCAGGATGTCCTCATACAATAAATCCTCAAGCAAATTTGAAACATTTAGAACATGGACTTTTCAAACCCACATGGAAGATATTTGATGATCATGCCATTGTGATCCCAAGCTATGAACACACACTTCTTGTCCATTATATTATCAATTCTAACATATAATGTCAATGGTATGTCTTTGTACAACAAATCCTCCATTAACCAAGACATGTCCACATCATATTTTCATTTTTATTGGCTTGGGAAATGTATAGCATTTGCCCTTGCATAGTCCCAAGTCACAACGGTGTGATCATCCCATTCACAAGCTTGCTCAATTATTTCTTTTTCAACTTGATTGCTCATCATAATTTGTTTTGCAAAAAAAAATTGGAATCACAAAAATAGCAAAAATATAGTGCATGGAATCCTACCCCCTTTCTTCAAAGTGCAGCGCACCAATTGTCCAAAACAATAAAAGTCGTACATGTTGAAAAGAAAGTGAGGAAAAATATAAAATGTGAAGCCCCTTTATGTAGGTAAAATAAGGGGTAGCCCAAAAACTATGGGCACCCAAAAAATTTGGTGATAGAAATAATTTGGTCACCATTTGACAACGTCCCCATGCAAGAGCCACACATGGCCATTAGATGGTGACATAATTTTTTCAATTGCCAATGGGCCAATTGGACAATTAACAATCAAAAAACTTGTTCACCAATTTTTTAATTGAAGGCAACTAAAAAATCTTGGTTGCCAACTAGTTGACTATACAATTGACAATCGAAGGTGACCAAAATTTTTGGTCGTTAAGTGCTTGTTAGCGATTGAATTTATTTCAATCACCAATAGACACAAGTGGTTTGGTGGCAGCTTAACGTTTTTTGGTTGGCATTCAATGGCCCATGTGGCTAATTTTTACATGTTGTTAGATGGTGACCAAAATTTTTGAATGCTAGGGAATTTGGGCCGTTAGTCATGGCTTAATGTATAAATTGAGCCCTCAATGGCAATTGAAGCGATTGAATTTGGCTTAGGCCCATTCCTAGGCCTTTGGGAATGTGTGGGTCCACTATAAGACCCACGCCTCTTTCATTTTGTGTATTTTTTTTGTGACGTGTGAAGACTTTGTTTGTTTTGAACAATCAATTCCATACACTTGGAAGAAAGTGGGTGTCCTTTTTGAGGGCTTTCAAGTTCATGACACCACTTGTGAAAATAATTGTGTGCTAAACTTTAGGGTTGAACCCCTTGGAGGACCCCAATATTGATTCCCTTAACATTTTTATCCTTAATTTACCCTTCATTTGATCAATATTGGTTGCCATCCAAAAACTTGGAAATCACTTTTGGTTAAGAAGATGGATCATTTTCATTCACCATTCAAATCCATGTAAATATTGCTTTTGGATTCCATCGAATGGTGGCAATCTTTTTAGTAGCCATCAAATACGACAATGTTTTTGTATCATCATCAAACAACGACCCAAAAGTGATCATAATCATATTCCTTACTCATAATTAATTGTTTAATAACTAGTTGACTTAGCTATAAGATAATAAAAAAAGGGAAAAAAAATTATGTGGGAATTTTTATTGTAATAAAGTTGGCACTTGCATCAAGTTCAAATGACAAACTAATGTAGATTTATGACAATGTCAACATGACAACCCACTAAAGTTTTGCATGTCATGTCGATTTTGAAAACTCTATGAAATTAGGATGAACTTTCATGGAATATGAAACAAAATGTTATACTATTTTACATGAATGAACTTATTTCATTTTGAAATTTCATCCATGAAAGTTTTACCAATCATCAATGCACTTTGTGAGTGAAAATTCATACTCATTTTCAAATGTTGAAAATTCATACTTATTTAGACAATATATCATGGATTCAAATTATAAACGAGTTATATTTCATATATGATATTAAATTTCAAATGGCATTTCTTTAATGAAGTTTATTTCATCTTGAAACATCAAGAAATTTCATTCATGAAAATCCATTCATCCATTATTTCATCCACAATATTTATGAACAAAAGTTCATCCATTTATTTAATGGAATATTTTGAATTTTAATGGAAGCAAAAAAAGAATGAATTGTAATTTGCTAATGACATTTGAAGTTTTAAAAAAGATGATATTGATTTTTTCTTAAAATATTTCAATTGATTTTCAAATTGTTTTTCATACATTACACCAATATGTGTTTTAATTCAAACTATATTTCATTAGATATTGAATGAATTTCGACAAGTTTACCATGGCAAAAGTGGCCAACCCCTTAGTGGCCAACCTTTTAATGAACAAAAACCAATTGCTATGGACAAGGGAATTCACTAATAATTAATTGAGTTCGTTAATAATTAATTCATTAATAATTAATCCAATTCATTAGGCTAGGCTTCTACTTTATAGCTAGGTTAGGCACTTAGGGTAGGTCATGTGTTCCTTGCCCACTAACTTAAATTACAAGTGTGAAGGTTTGAACCTTTCACATCCCTTCACCTCCATGCTTAAAGACAAGTCCTTAACCATTGGATCACTATTTAAATAAATGAAATGATTTATTAATGCATATTATTATGCACATTTTCCTTAACCTATGTGTAAACTACCATAGGTTACGTTTTTAAGCTATTTTTAGGTTAATCTATGCTACTAGATAAACTATTCTTAAACTAATGTAGACTATTTTAAAACTATTATGAAACTACCATAGGTTAGGACTTTAGGCTAATCTTAGGCTATTTTAGGCTATTTTACCCTATGTTATTTTTGGTTAATTTATGATATTCTATCCTTTATTAATTTAAACTATTTTACATTATTTCACCTTTGGTTATTTTGAACTATTGTAACATAAATTATTCTAGGTTATTCTACCCTATGTTATTTTAAATTATTTTAAGTGATTCACCCTAAGTTATTCTAAGTTATTATACCTTATGTTATTTTTGGTTTTTTTAAGCTATTCAATTTTAGGCTATTAATATTTCACCTTAGGCCACCTTAGGTTATTAATATTCCACCTTTGGCAATTTTAAGCTATCCACCTTAAAATATTTTGAGATATTTTTAAATGTTTCAAATTAATTTGCCTTAGGTTATTTTTTATTATTCTAAGTTAATCCAAAATATTATAAAATATTTTACTTTAACTTATTTAGGTTATGCAACATTAAGTTATTTTAGGTTATAATTTGAACTATTTAAGGATATAACTTAAAATAACCTAAAGTATAATAAATTAAAATAATTTGTAATAACATATAAAAGTTTCAAGTAATTTAGGGTGAAATAACTTAGAATAATTTAAGATGAAATAACCTAAAATAATTAAAAATAAATTAAAGTAAAATAACAAAAAATAAAAATAAAAATAAATTAAGGTGAAATAACTTAAAATAATCAATAATAGCCTTGGGTACAATAATTTAAAATAGAAGCTAAAATGATTTATAATATTTTTAAGTATAATAATTTATAATGGTGTCCAAAATTTTTAAGGTGTACCACTAAGGATAAAAAGGATTTAGTTTTTAATGGAATTTTTTTTTGTTCTATATTTTGATCCCCATCAATATTAATGAATTGAAATGTGTTAAATTTTTTATAAGTACCATATTTTAGACCATTAAAATTTTAAATTCCATCAATCTCATCCATTTTATGTCTTTACATGGTCAAATAGGACTATGTAAAGGAGTAAAAAAAAGGTGACACCATGACAATATTTTGGTACTCCTTAAGGACTTTGGACCCAATGGCCAAGGGTGGAATATTTTTAAATGGTTCATAATAATTTATAATAATTGAAAATAACTTAGGATGAAATAACCAAAAATAACCAAAAATGTGTAAACTTGTTAAAAGGAACCACGAAGTACAAGGTTAAATCTTGTCCAGGGATTGCATTTGACACATGGCATTCCTGTGTTGGTCAATTTTTTTAATTTCAAAATTTTTTATACTTAGTTTACAATCATGTTTTGAATATAATTAGTTTTTACTATATCTTGGTATATATCATTTATATATAATGCATTCACACACTAAATAACACAAAAATGAATAACTTTTGTTAGAGACATATTTTTTTAATTCATGTTTTTCAGGGTCAAAAACGGGTTTGAAAATTAATTAAAACAAATATGTTCAAATGCGTTTAAAAATGAAATTTACCAATTTCAAATGCTTTTGCTTTTATACTCATCAATGTTAAGACCGTTTTCAATTTTGAGAAGGAATGGTGCACATTTGATAAGGAAAAAGGACATTTGAAAAAAAAACCAAATTGTTTTGTTTTGAACATGCAAAAAGACTTTTGAAACATTATCAATTTGCATCAAGTTTTGAACAATGAAAATTTAATAAATATTGGAACTTAAAAAGGAAATGAAAATAAAATTATAATTTATTATGCTACTCTTGTGATTTTTCAAAGATATAAAATTATAATTTAAGTAGTTGTGATATAGTGCTTGGCTCTTTTTAACGCATTTACACCCAAAAATAATGTAGGGTATAATAACTTAAAATAACCTAAGATAGAATATTAATCTAAAATAACCTAAGGTATTTAAAACACATTAAAAAAAACCTATATACTACAGTAAATTACTTCAATTAATAGTGAATTATGTCAATTAATATTGAAACATCATGATTATATAGTGACTGTATAGTGACATAACTTCAAACAAGATGAAATGACTACGGTGAAGTGGATTTATTTCATTTTAAAAATCCCATAGTATTTTAAGTTAGTGAATTGGACCCCACATTTATACTATGATATGCATTTAAAAACAACTTTACAAGGTATTTTGAAAGGTTTCCTTTCACATTTAATATAGTTGATAGAAAAAATAGAATTGAACATTTTTGGATTAGGTAACATGTGGAAAAAAAACCTATTATAGGTAATGTTATTTTCTTGAGTAGTGCTTTGGAATCCCAAAAGAAGTTTGCACATTAAAGTATAAATTTTCAGGCATTGGAAAGCTTGCAATATTTCAAAATTGGGGCAACTTGAAGCATATTATGATATTCATATGATAAAGTGGCCTTTGCAACTTGGTGATGCGGATTTGACAACTTGACAAAACGGATTTAACAAATTGGTGTTTATTAGTTGTGAAGTGGGCAAACTTGCAAAATGGACTTGACAAATAGGTGAAATCAACTTAACAAATTAGTTCAGCAAATGATATTCCATTATATATTGGTATTCCATCTTATAATTCCATAAATGATCCAACTCTAAACCATGATGTGTTATGGAATTATCAAACCTTATGCATTATGTTGGGTAGGTGCTAGGTAACCTCATTAAGGTGATCTTGGTGACGCATTGACCATAACATGGGCAAACATGAGACCATTTTATGACATTAAGGTTTGGTGCGACAAATTCAATAATTTCCCACACAAAGATTTTGGTTGTTAATATGTGTGTATGTTCATCATTGGAAGATTATGTCATATAATGTGCTCTAGGAAAATGATATAATCTATCACCCTATACCATAATGATAAAGGTCCCACAAAATCAAAATGTGATTTGCAAAATCCTTTGATGGTCTTGAAGGAATTTTAGTTCATCACTAATACTTTTTTCCCATTTCCTAGGAGGAATTAGTTTGATTTCCATTGTTGCCATTGGCCCAATAATTACTTTCTTTTGAACACCTCATCAACAAACAAATGAAATGGCTTAAAGACTCCATAATAGAATGTTTGCACCAACACACCCTTTTTATCATTCTTTCTAATGGGATGTCTAACATCCATCAAACTTGCATCCTTTCATGCTCATGCCCAAGCTCTAGTAATTGGTCCATTGTTTGGCCACCCCTATTGATGTTTGACCAATCTTAGTAACCTTTTCCATCACCTTATGAATCCAACTCGGATTGCCCCATCTTTCAATCATAGTAGGCCTCCCTTTGTGTGTTTGCACTCATCCCATCAATCCTTTGGACATCCCTTTATTATGATGTTCACATGGTAATGAATGCATTGAGACATGGAACATCATCCATGACATCATTACATTCATTGCAAAGAAAGTTGGTTTACATGTGGTTCATGATCAATTACACATTGTTCCTTCTTCCATGTTTCATTCATCTAGATGCCACATTGACATTGTTTCTCCAAGGATGGGGTTCGAACCCTTGTAGACATTGTTATTGTTGATTCCACATGTGCATATCTTTTGGCATGTGCATTTTCTACACATGGTTTTGTAGCATTAGAGGCAGGCCAAAAAACGAAGATTGCCACTTGGGAGATCATTTGCTTCCCTTAGCAATAAAAGTCTTTGACTATTCACATATACAACTTCAAACATTTTATTTGTGGTTGGTAGGTGAAGGATGTTTTGTTATTTTTATTCTTGAACATGACAATTCACCATATTGCTAGATAGAGAACAGTGCCATTTTCCTTAAATCTTTCTCTCCCTCCTTTTGTCTCCCTTCCTTGTGTTTCCCCCCCTTTTTTTTTCACTTGGAATAAAGTCTTGCAGGTTCACATCAATTTGCAGGATCTTGTACTCTTAGTGGACGGCTGAATTTCAAACTTCCTGTGACTTTCTTCCTTCAGCTGGCAATGTATGCGAGTGAAACTTTCACTTTTGGTGACTTCCAAAACCAGGGGTAATCATGATGATGCTGTTACTCAATGCTTGAAATGGCCTAAGGAAAAGAAATAATAAAAATGTCTATGGTCCAAGTCTGTTGAACCTTTTTGTCTCTTTTGAACCACAGTATGCATACGGGGCTTTGAGGAAGGGTCGGAAAGGTCCTTCAGTTTCCCATATTTTTGATGACTCATCAATCAGCCATCCTGTCAGACTGACAAAATCGAGACAAAATCACCAGTTGGCAATATGGTTCCATATTCAATTCAGACAGGTTTGACTAACCAATAGCCATTTGCAAGGTGGACATGACCCTTCAACCTCTTAGTTTTCCCTGTGCAAGGGAATGCCTTGGGTGAACCAGCACCTACAGGAGTACCATGGTGAAAACTCCCAAGTCTTTTCTGTTGCCTATTCCTAATTATGGGTAACCACCCTTAGACTGAATCTAGGGTTTCTGAGTCCAAATTTAACATATCCCAGGGTTAAGCACAGCCTCCAAGACGCTCACTGAAGAAGGTGAAGGTACCAGTCTAGGTGCTGGTTCACCCTGGCAGGAGGGAAAGGACAAAGGGCCTTGGATCGATGTTTACCCAGTCAGCAGATGCTATAATTCACCATGAAGCTGTTCCGTTTGGTTGCAAACACATGTGTAAATAGACCTAAAATACTCACAACTGGCAGAGCCTGGTGAACCGTGGTCTTTTGCATCGTGTACCTCTTCCAACTTGCTACTTAGAGAAGAGAGGATCAAATTGCCTGAAACGATGCTGACTTGTGTAGGATTAGGCTCCATTATACACATAGCCTTTAGTTAACAATGAGGCACATCTTACAAGGTGGAGAGCATGATATGATACCTAATTACTCTATGATAACTCTGGACAGCAAAACCCTAGAAGTCCTTCTGAGTGGCGGAAGTGCTGGTATGGTGTGAGAAAAGCACTTGTGAGTCAGGATCTGTGTTTATGTGACAACAAGGTGGGATCGCTGTGAAGGATCCTGAGCAACAGAGCCTGCTTACTTTGACCATTGTGCAGTGCATCAGTATTAGTTTTAGAGCCTCTTGGAAAACTGGCAAATGATTGAAGAGGGTGTCTTACCAGTGACCTCTTTTCAATGGGATGTTCTATTGATCCAACAAATATGCACAACTGTGACATCAGAAGTGGTGCTTTCCTTGAGTGTAGGGATCTATTGTGACCTTTTGCAGGAAAAAGTTATATTTTCATTAGCATATGTGGACTAAGGCCAATGCATGCAGCATTGCAGTGTGTAGTAGTATCTCAAGTAGATGGGTGTGGTGAATGTTCTCTAAGTCCACTGTGAAGCAGTGACTTGCCTGGACAAGCCAATCATCATGCCATATACATGGGCTGGATGTATTTCTTCAAAAAAGTTAATTTAATGCAGATTGACTTACATTGGGTGCACGCTGGTCACAGATGTGCTCTTTTTTCATTTGAAAAGACTCAAAGGAACTAACAGCCAAAAATATGAGGCCAGGTGCAATAATCCAATATCTGATGCCCACAATTACATAATCCCTACTTTATTCTGAGATTGTCCAACCAAACCCAGCCGAATTGCCTCGGACCCCTCCCAAATTGGGAAGGCAATACACACCACCCGGAACTATCAGCAGCGAAAGGCTAAACACCCCCCACCCCACCCCCCGCCCCATCGACCTCTGTCCGGCGCCCTTTCTGGGCCTGACAGTGCAGCCCTGTGGAGAACCGTGTGGTTCTGCCGCAGGGTTTGACTTTTTGACTGTGGGAGTTATTTGAATAGAAAAGAAACCTCTTGTGCTTGAGATGTTGGATCCGTGCCAGTATATAGTTTCATGTTCTACGGTTGGAAGGTTTAGATATCAAATCTGCTGGGCGGCAGCAGAACGAAAACAATTCAAGCAGAACAATTGAAACATTTGGCATTTTCTTTAAATGAACGGAAGAACATGTAGAACCGTGCTGCATGGTTCTATGCAGAATCAAGCAGGGCCGAAAAGCATGTGCAAGAAGACAAGAGAAACATGCACCGGACAGAGCTCAATGGGGGTATTTAGGGTCTCGCCCATCAGGCACTTTTGTTTGTCCAAACTCACTTACCTACAAAGTAGATTGTCTGTAGCCCATTTAACATGGAACCTTCTGTTTCAGTTCACTGGGTGGCTACAAGCACAGCATTGCGCCAGGCACATTTCCAAACCTTTTTGCTTGAGTAGTGGGGTGTGGCAAAAACTTGCCACATCATTCCTTTCCTTCCACAGGTCCCAAATTACGTTAGCTCCAGTATGTCTTATGTTATGAACTCAGTCTTCTTGTCTTCTTCGTCATAATAACAACTGGTTTTGTTTGTCATCATCACTTTTGGGTCCATCATGTCCATATAATCTATGTATTGTCCTATAAAAGAATTTGAAAGGCTTGGTAGACATAATATCTTTATGTGCATTCTCTAGGCGGTCCACAGGATAAAGGGTTCTTCAGCACAATCAAACACCATGTGTTTGACTGTATGTGTTGGAGCAAGTTCACAAACTTGCATGTTGCATGGTGTCCCATATGAGACAACATTTACTAGTTAGAATTACTTCATGGAGGGCTAACCACAGAAATTGAATTTTCTGTTTGCATTTGTACACCAGATGGAAACTTACATACACATCCTGTCAGAAAGTTGAAATTGCAAACTCTCCACTTCCTAAGCAAATTACAATCTTTTAAATCCTTTTGTTTATGTATTGATTGGATTCCTTGTGTCTTATGTTCGTTGAATACACTACAACAGTTGCTGTAGTAGGGACTGTTGGCAATTAGGGCTGAGGCACACGCCTTGTTAGCAGACAATGTTGTCTGCTAATTTGGGTGACCACCCAACTTTTATTTGGGGAATATTGTGGGCTGGATCACCGTAAGCCTTGAATTGGGGGTGGGGAGATGCAGAGTCATTAGTGAGTAGGGGTGAGGTGGTGAGAGGGCTGTGAATAATTTTCTCACAGTAACGAGGGTAATATTTCCTTGTTTCTGTTTTTCTTTGAGATAAACCAAAAGAAGTGTTGGGTGGGTACATTGATTTTTATTATATTCTAAAAAAAAGAAAAATTAAGAAAAAATATTAATCAAAATTGAGTAAAGGTATGTAAGAATAAATCAAAAAAATTAAAAATCCATCATATTCATATCTATTTTCATTGCAAAAATATGTTTTAGGACCATTTTGGCAAACACACTTTTTTTACCAGCCTAAAAAAAACAATTGCCCTTCCCCAAGTACGGGTAAACCTCAAATATACACTAATCAAGTAGGATAAATACAAGGGTATTTCAAAAGGAAGCGATTTTTAAAAAAACAACTCAGTAGGCTATATATTTACAGTAACATTCGCAGACAGGTATATCAAGGTACAAGACTTTACTACCCGAACTTTCTATAAACCCTAAGAGAAGCTGGGCCTCTGTCAGTTTCTATTTATAATAAATATTTTTCCACCAGCTACCCTGTAACTTAGCCAGAGTGAAAAAGAACCCAGCACTATGAGTTAAATTAAAACCCATGCGTCTGGAAAGTTCAAACGCCAAGAGATTTGCTTATGAGTCGCTGTTCCCATCCATCCATCGTCCGGCCGGTGCCCTCCCCCTACTGGAGCGGAAACGAAAAGATGAGGCGGGCTGAAGCGAGAACCGTGACCGCACTAAAACGGACAACGACAAATAATTCTATCTTTCAAGACAAATTTAGTGGACTTCTCGAACAGGAACTTAAAGAACGGGCCGTGGACTCTTTCAAACCCCCCGACTCCGTTTTCTGTGAGATCCTCTGTACAATGGCGTTGCCCAGTCCTCTCTTAGTTTCTTTCTGTCTCTCTCTCATTATCCCTAGCAAGGTCTAGGGGTCTCGCTAGTTTCTTCTTCCCATGTAGCAAGCTGCAAGCATGGTTTTTTTCTGTTAGTCTCTTGAAGTACTCACCTCCAATTCAGTCCGCCTTCATGTTATCATCTGTCTTCTTGTCAAAATATATTCCGCGGTCTGCAGGAATAATTAGGAGGAGCTTTGTTGGTGGTTTTTGTATAGTAGTGGTGGCGGGGTAGAAGTAGCAGTAGGAGGTAGTGGTGGTTCTTCAACGGAAATTACTTGTGGACATCGTAGGTTTTTTGGGAATTTGTATAGTCGATGCAGATCCTCCCGTCGCTAGGACTACTTTCTCGACAATATGAGGTCCTCCTCTGATGATCATGAATCTCTTTGTATCATGGAAGCGCTTAGCAGGTCACAAAACTCAGGTGCGTCGTCATAAGAACCTTATTAAGAACCTTCATTTGAGGGTTTGAAACCTATTGCATCATGTACTCTTCGTCATGGACGTGGGGTGCAGCTAGGAGCTTTTTCTCACTGATGAGATATTATCTTGCGAGCAGCAGCTAGTGTGCAATCATGAGAAGCCCCCGTGTGTGCAGCTTTAGTTTAGTGTAAGTTTAGTGTATTACATGTACATCCTTTCAATTCTAGTCTCATGGGGCGGTGCTTAGCAGGTCACAAAACGCAGGTGCGTACTGGGAGTCCTCTTCAAAGGGTTTCAAACATCATATTGTTCTTGGACGCCTTTTGATACTTCTCGATAACTGGTTGTTCTAATAAGCTGTTTGTGTGAGCGTGTTCTGCAAGACTTGAAGAATGCATAATCAAGTCAGTTCATTGTAAGATATGGCCTTTCAGTTTCACATGTGCCATATCATATATATGTAAGCTTGGACGAACATGCAATGATCTTGAGCTGTGTCGAAAAGCTTCTGAATAAGCAGCTGGTTGCTTTTGTGCGTCATGAACGCAGTTGACCATTGGCAGCTTCAAGCGCGCGCAATTCAAGCAGCAGACACGTCTCACGGAATCCGCGAGACACAGTCGCATAATCTCTTCGCGGTCGATCAGCTCTCAAGGCTAACTGTCAACAGAGGCGCAGTTGATCACCAGTTGCAAGGGGCAAGTCCGGGTGCGCACTATGATCACATGCAAGGACCGTCGACCTCATCAGCCGAGACCAGAGATGGGCCCAAGCTTGAGGACTTTCTAGGCGGTAAGTCTCTTGGCGGTGAATACTCGGATAGCGACCACCAGTCTCATCACCACCAGCAATTGGAGGGTCTATACTACAATGCAGCGCATGGAGCGGCGAGTTTCCAAGAGGGCCAGGCGAGAATCAACGTCAACCTTCCTTACACGCACTCAGGTACTGGAGGATCAGGAGCACTCCTCAGAGACATGGCGCTGAATTCTACGTTTCACCTCGCTTACGCGAGTGCCGTTTCACAACAAGATCAATCCAGTCTCACATTGAACCATCTTAATCATTGCTATGAAGCGAACGAACAGCAGCTTCAGGAGAGCAATTTACTTGCACAGAGTGGATCGCATCTCCGTCATGTGGTGCAGAGGACTGCACTCGACCAGCAGCAATCCGATTGCAGCTTGCAGATGCCACAGGGCTCGTCGTTGGGGTTGAAGTCGTGGTTCCGTCACCAAGCCGATGCAGACTCCAAAGCGGGTGCAGCTCCTCTCGAACTACAAGCGAGACACGGTAGCAGCTTGAGCGCGGCTTTGCCGAGTTGGCCGCCGCTCTCCCTTTCTATGAGTGCTGCATCGTCACATGTCACCGATCATGCAGTGGACCAGCAGCTGGTGCTCCCCGGCCAACTGCAGGTGACCGAGAGTTCACGGGCTGCCGTTCCAGAATCCCGCAAGCGAGGAGCTGGGCGGATGGGTGCCGGCAAAGACGGACTGCCTGCACGCAAGGCCACAGACACTTTCGGCCAACGAACGTCAGTGTACCGTGGCGTGACCAGGTATGTGTGGAACTAGTAGCTTAGTTAGCACGTGTATCATCATCGTCCATTGTTCTCTATATACACGAGTTTCCTCGAGTGCATCCTTCTCTAAATCCATTGATTTCAACCTTATTTTTCAAGCCCAAAGTAGCAGAGAAAATCATCACAAGCTGCTGGTTGGCAGCCAAGCTTCCCATCTTTACTTCTGCGATCTTATTCATTCCTCTGATCAGCTTTTGTGAGTCCAATGATCTTCAGTATGCACTCCGTAGGTTAGATTATGCTTCTATGATCTCTGTTTCCTTCTGTGCACGGGAACAGCATTCTTTTAGTCCAGTAGACAATGTGATATCTTCAAGATCATGAACCGAGATGTAGTAAGCCACCTGTGATACAGGTCAACTGCTTTTATCTTCAATATCCTGTGTTTTGACAAATTGCAGCTGGCTACCTTCCACACTCATGTGACATCCAAGTAATTCATTTGTCAAGCCACTTTTGAGTGTTACCATATCTACTGGCAGGTGCTATGTTTTGTGAAACTGGGAATGGCAAATTGCAGACTTTAAAGATGATGCACTCTCAAAATTTGCTTCAACAGAAATGCCACATTCTGTTCTCTTGTCAGAGTCAAGAGAATTACTACTCTAGAATGCACAAGCAAAGCGCATGGACCTAAATGTTCCCTTCTTGAAGTTATGCTCAAGTTACAAGCTAAAGCAACCAATTTAACACCATGTGTTTGGATTAACTGGTCAAAGCTAAATCTGGGAAAGATTCGTTCTTTGAGGAATCATGAATTTGTCCAACATGATATGCAAATGAGTCATGCATCACATGATGAAGTAGTATATCCCCCAGTCTTCTTTCAGGTCAGGCATGTTCATTAAAACTTCAACGTTTTATGACTTGTTCTATGCTTTGAGGATATGGATGAATCAACTCAAAGCTGCACTTTTGTGAGCAATCTTGCTTGAAGAGACAGGAGACCTCATCATTGTCTATGTGGTTGCTAGATGTTGAGGACTAAATCTAGTAGTTTGAATATGCTAGTTTTGATTTTATGTTTCCTCATGAATTGAGAGAATACAACCATGTTCATGATTGATCTTGAATCTTAATTTAGTGGTTTGAGTGCCTATTTATTGTGCTGTTTAATTCTATCATGTTGAAGTAAGTAGGTGGACTCCTTTGGTTTGGTATGTCATGCTTCATATCCCTGCATTAGACATTCGGTCGTTCAGGAGTTGCACTGGGGGTCTTGGGTGTGATTTAGGCACCGTTGGACAGGACGGTATGAAGCACACTTGTGGGACAACAGCTGTAGAAAAGAGGGACAGACAAGGAAAGGTCGTCAAGGTGCGTCTTTTAATTTCTGTGATTTCTTACTCATTGCATTCACTCCACTCTTTAGTCAGGGGTATTGTTTTGCTGTTTGATCCTTCTGATCTTCAATCTAAATCCACTGGAAGGCTTCAGTGGAATGCACGAGATGTTTAAACTTGGAGCAACTGCTGTACAGTTGTTCTACATTTACTGTTGGTTCATGATTAGCATTGATCTAAGCTGCACTTTTACAGCACTGGCTGATGTGAACTTGTGGTTTGTGCATGGCACTGGGAAAATATATTGTTGGTGCATTACTTCTCACAGTTTACTTAGGTACATGGTTTTTTTCCCCACCTCATGTGAAGATTAATCTTCTTCACAAGAAAATGACAGTAACTTCATTTTGGGATGTAGTTGAGGTTTTGTAAGACTCCCTTGCAACTATCCTGTATGATGATATGGGTTCCAAGAATAGAGAATCTGCATATGTGAGGAGCTAATTTGATCTAGGTGACTGATGTATTTTTGTACCTGGTCTGCAGGGGGATATGATAAGGAGGATAAGGCAGCTAGAGCTTATGACTTGGCAGCACTCAAGTATTGGGGATCCAGCACCACTATCAACTTTCCTGTACCTCCCCTCCCTCTCTGTCACACAGAAAGCCACATTCTCCTTCTTCAGTACGAGTTAATGGGGTTATGGTCGTGTGTTTGAGGCAACATCATCATTAACCATTTTTCTGCTTTAAGTTGATTTTTTGACAGTTCACCTTATGCTGACAAGTTTGCCACTTGTATGGGCAACAGTTAAGCACTTATGAGGCTGAACTGGAAGTGATGAAGAACATGACACGCCAAGAATATGTTGCCTCCTTGCGCAGGTAATGTGCGCTGTTAGAATGATCATTGATTTAACAAGAGGTAAGTAAAGAATCTCTTCAAAGTGATCTAAACTCAGGTTGTTAACTAAGTGTTTGAGTTGACAGCAGCTTACAGAATTTGGCAATCTGTAGTACACCAGATGTATTAACATTCAAAACTCTGGTTACTTTTCTTCTAGCAGTACATCAGAAAGAATTTCTGAGTCTTTGCAATACATGACTTGAACATGTTTGTGTGCAACAGGAAGAGTAGTGGATTCTCAAGGGGAGCATCAATGTACAGGGGTGTGACCAGACATCACCAACATGGGAGGTGGCAGGCTCGCATAGGCAGAGTTGCTGGCAACAAAGATCTGTACCTTGGCACTTACAGTGAGACTTCCTTCTGACCTCTTTGAAAGAATTTGAAATGCTATTTTTGATGCCTCCAAACACAATACAAGGGTGGAGAAACCCTAGATTTGACTGGTTTAGCCTCCTCTCATCACACTCTTTTCATTTGAAGCCTGTAGCTTGATTTGTTCAGCCAAATTCTTGTATTTGATGTGTACTTGAGCAAGTATGTGATTTAGTAAAGCCATAGTAAACAATGATAGAACATGATTTTATGAATGGAAACCTGGCATGTCAAAGTTGTGGCTGAAAGTTGAAGAAAGTATAGGATTCATCAAGCAAACATAAACTTCCAGCTAGATTTCTTAAAGGGAAAGTATGAATTCAACCTTCCAGTTGAAGTACTTTATGCTGTGCAGTTCTCAAAGACAATTGAGGTTGTGTTTTGAGTGGGGAACCTTTAAGCATGTTAGGCCTCAAGTGAACTGTGGAATTATCTAGGTCAAATTTCTTTCATCATTTATCCTGAATTGTGCACATGCAAAGTTATTTGTAGTTCTGGGAAGTTGGAAGTGAAGATATGGTTTGACATGGACATATTTACTATTATTGTCATCCATTCCACCAGATATGGTGATGTAAAACATATGATCAGTACTAAGTCATCAACCTGTGACTGAACTCCAGGTACACAAGAAGAAGCAGCTGAGGCCTATGACATAGCTGCAATTAAGTTTCGTGGAGTTGATGCTGTAACAAACTTTGACATGTCAAGGTATGATCCACAGAAAATTTGTGCAGCGGCAATCAATGGGCAGCATGGTCAGGAGATAAGCTTCAAATGCAAGAGAGCTGACCAGAAAATGATCACAGAACTTGTTAGTACCCCCAGTTCAGATGCAGTCACTTGTGTTGGAGACAAGAATCACTGGCCTGTGACATCAAGCTTGGCTACAGGAACTGTACCTGACTCAAGAATAGAACTCATGAGATCTGATCAGGATCACCTTAGTGTAGCACCATGTGGCTTGTCCAAGAATTTGCTTGAATGGCAGATGCTATACCAACAACAAACTGCAGGCCAGCATGAACATGAAAGAACTAGCTGGGGACATGCAACAGGACAAGATACCTGTTCCAGTGCCAATGAGATACAAGGTGCAGCTGGACAGGAGTCTACCTATGCCCATCTGGGGTTTGGATCAGATACTCTGTGGGCACCTGCTAGTCATGCTTCGAGCAAGTATAATAGGACCACAGTGCCAAGTAATGGGACTCTGCCAAGGAACCTAATAGGTCTCGACATTCTGCCTCAAGACCACGGTGGTGGTGAGAGTCCTTGTTCAGCTGGTAGCTCAGGACTGATGAATCACCATCATGGATTACCAAGCTCAGCTGCTAGCTTGCTGAGCAGCTCTCCAGGGTATCAAGGAAGGCCTGATCAACAAACCATGCAGCCTGCAGGCTATGAGCATGTGGGTACAGCAACTACTGATCAGCAACTACAGACTAGTGACAATAGAGCAATTAGCAGTTCAGGCTTGGCATACAACCATGGAAGTCATGACAGATCAGGTTCTGCACCAATTCTCATCTCTCAACAGTCCTTCATGAATAATTAAGTCTAATGTTATTTAGCTTGAGTTGACAGACAGATCTGTTCTGCACCTGAAAAATCTGATGTTTGGGCATGAAATCCAATGGATAGTGTTCACTCAGTTGCATCATTCAACATGACAATTCTTTTGAGCTGCTGGTTTCATCTCATGTGTTATGGTCTGACAGATCAAATTGGCCCTTGTCTTTAAGAAGAAAATGAGAGTACTTTGCAGTAATATACAGGCTTAAAATCTGCCCATGTTTCTAGTGCTTTTGCTCTTTGATTCTTTTGTGTTCATTGCAACAGCTATACCGGTTGATTGTGTGAGTGGTTCAGGTTATGTCCAATTGGTTTATTAAAGTGGTTTCCGTATCTGCCAGGAGCTGTGCTTGGAAGCTAATTCACTGTTGATGTAGAAATAATGTTTGAACAAGTCTACTGATATATGGGAACTCATGTGTCTTATGCCTTGGATTCACGAATTAGTGGTGAATCAGGAACTTCTCAAACCATCTGAGGTATGATGCAGTACTGTACTCACAAAGTTGAGCAATTTTGCAGATGTGCATATGGAGAGTCCCAAGAATTCAATTGGAGAAAGTGAGGAGGCTAGCTCCAAGAACTCAACTTTTGACAGGGTCCTGCCAGGTGACTTATCCCGAAACCTGTTGTTCTCCTCTGTGATAACAAGCCCAGTGAAAATGAATCCTAGTTACCTTGCTAACCCTTCATCAACATGGACTGGTATCAGTAACCCTTTAGCCATACCGATGTTACTGGCACAACCAGCAAACCTTAGCCATATGGGCTCTGGCCCAATTTTTGCCCACTCATGGACTGAATAGACTGGGCCTTATACAGAGGTTGAAATCAACCTTGCTTTTGGCCTTCATACTTTCTTTCCTTGGTCCGATTCATATATTGGACCAGTGGAATTGACTTTTGATCTCTACCGCACCAGAGATGTAGATATGACAAACCTGATTGGCTCTCAACTGAGGCTGAGAAATATGACTGAAAAAACAAACTTGATGGCATTGTATTGGATCTTGATTATGATTCATGGGTGGGGGGGATTTGTCCATACATAATGAAATTGTGTTTTGCAAGTATAATACCTGGAATGGAGTATAATTCATTGTTTATGGATGGTAAATATAAATATAGAGGTCTTGCAGTTCATTTTAAGCCAGATACATGTTCTGAACTTTATTATGTGTCAGGTTTGTTAAGTTTGAACAAAGCTCCATATCAACTGCAATTGTGACGACCAATATTTCAAAAACCAAGTTGTACCTTGTCTAGGGATGCCCTGTCCAGGGCAAATCCTTTTAGTGGACAGATCTATATAGAGTAATTGGATAACCCAGAAATGAAGAGGTACAGAACAGTAGGGTGCATGCTAATGACGGCATGCTGGCTCATAGCAGTGCAGGGTTAGGCTGAATAGTGCTTAATATTGTTACATCAAGTGCTTCAAACCAAGACAGAATCTACTGGATGGAGCCACTGTAACTCACAAATAGGGTTCTGGGGTCTTGAACATTAACCAGCTCAACTGTCTTTGCATGTAAATATTGGCATATGCTCCATGAACCCCAACGGATGGGCCTGGCATTAGTTAGTTAAATGTTTCAAACTTGCAGATCATTAGAGGGCATGGTGTGTGAAAACATTCACTTGAGCGTTTTTCCTTTCCACTTGGTAGTAAAGATCTTCACTGAAAACCATGCACACTTTTAAAGCTCAATGAATCCATCAGGTATCAAACCATTTTGAATTATTATTGTTCTTCGAATTCTCATAGTACTAAAAGTTTCATGTAGTTAGGGGGAATACCATAGGGCACAACAGGAGCATGACAACAACATAGGTGAAGGTCACAAGAAGAAATACCACCTACAAATTACACGAGCAATGATGAATACCACAAAAGCAAGAAGAGGACAATGAAAATTATGCTGAAGATTACAATAGCATAAAATGTATGACCATGGAGATGGAGAAGACCATAGGAGTAACATGAGCATGACATGAGTGATGCAAAGATTGTTGGAAGTACTTTTAAGAGTTGGAAAGTTGTGATGTATCAGAGTAACAAGGAAACAACCATTGTTGGTAGGTTCCCAAGTTTGGAGAGTTCAAACCCTGGGATTTAGGTTCAGGTTCCTATACCCTAACCTGGAGATGCACTGACATCCTTATGGTGGAACCAACAAAAGAACCAGACTGTGAAATGAGATTTTGGCTACAACAAATCCAAAACTAAAACCAGTGCTTTGAAAATAAATCTTGAACACGGGTCATGTTCTTTAAATAAACAGGGTGAACTTTTTTGAAAAGTTGGCAAGCAGGTTGAACTTTATTGGTAATTGGATTTTACTTAGTTGGAGAACATTGTAGTTATATGCTCCCTAGTTTTAATTTATTCTAAAACTCCATACCTCTACAATATGCAATTGTAGGGAGAGTGTAACTAGTGTACAGGGAACCAAACTCAATTTTTGAACTAGGCACAAAGGTTGAATTTGAAAAAATGTGCTAAAACTCGAATCATAGTCTGGTTTTAAAATTTGGGGAATCAATCTCAAACCTGCATGGTCCATAGAACCTAGCAAAAACAAATTTAGTATCAAAAGAAAGAACTAGTCAACACTACAAACGACCAACCAAAGTCAAGACCATGGGAATAACAAAAGCATGTTGATTGTGGAAACCGTTGTTGACCTCATATAAGTTCTAGGTTAAAAGTAGTCCAATTTTTTTATTAGTTCTTGCCTAGAATCCCATCCAAGTCAATTTATTCAAAGAATTGGCAGTTGTAATGACTAGCCCCTTGTTTGATAACCACCCAATTCAATTCCAATTAGGTTAAACTTGCACCTAGACGGTTCCAATTATTAGGGTTAAGGTTTTACATGTTAGTTCGAGTAGGGCTAAGGGTTTTATATTAGGGTTTAAGGTGGTTGAAAATGGGTGGACTTGTTGAGGGTGGCTAGTTGCTTCAAAAGTTAACCCCTTGTCATCTTTCATTTTTTTTCTTTATCTTTGTTTGCTCTCATTTGTTGTTATTTACACCATTGTTTGTTTCTTGCAGTTTGTTACATAATGTTAGTTTGCTATTTTTATTTTTTATTTGCAAAGATTTTGTTTTGCAAGCTATTGGTTGTGCTTGTTGGAAGTCCTTATGTATTATTAATGCTCATTCTTGACGCGCTCCCAAGTTCCTAGTTAGACCCAAGTTGGGTCTAAGTTACTCAATAGCAGAATTGTGAAGAATTCAGGGCATGTTCCCAGCTCTCAGCATTAGAAGGGGTAGAGGGCCGTGTTGAAGCTCTAGGATGGAACTAATAAGAGTGACAAGCTTTACTTACTTACTCGAACCTGCATCAAATCAACCAACAAGTTGGTTGATTCACTTTTTACAATACCCTTGGTGCTAGGACGAGCCACGGGCAACTTTGGACTCACAAGACTCACCACGGCTCGAACTTGAAGGAAGCCACCACCTTCCCTCATATAGTATATTTTGTGCTTCTCCATGGCACCCACATCTGAATGGCTTTTTGTCTCGAGACTCCCAAGGAGGAATCCCAAAATTATCTCGGTTTGGACTCTCGGGACTTTGCGAAATCATAACTCTTTACTCAGACCTCTGATTGGGATGAAGTTTAAAGCAAACTTGTAGCTCTTTTCGAGAGCTTTCCAACGATGTGTTGCACTCCATTTGCACGCACTGGGGTCGGGTCGATTCTCGACTTTTAGTGGTCGGGAGTCAAACGGCCAGTTTGACTCCTAGCTTTTCTTTTTGCCATAACTTGTGCTGAATATGTCCAAATGGCCCATGCAAGCCCATTTTAGACATTTACATTTCGATAGATTTCCAATGATATAAAGAACACCCCAATGCAAAATGTTTTGACACCTGCAATCGAACTTTGAAATTTCAAGAATCCCAGAGGACTCCCAAGTCCTAATTTCGGGAGTGTGAATTTCATCCTCACACTCCCTCAAAGTAGGGTTGCAACATTCTCCCCCACTATAAGAAAACGACAATGTCCTCATTGACATTTATAATTTTTCTCTATAATTGCAATTGCTTTTTTTTGGATCTTTAGCCATCAAATGCCGACTTTTGCGGCAGGACCTTGCCTCAAGCTAACTTAGGCATCCCCAAGTTTCCAAGATTTTTTGGGCAAGTCCAAGGGTATCTCATAAAAAACCCTTAACCTTTGCTCTGTCAAAAGACCTAAACTAGCCTAATTGATGGAGCCCTCATTTGGGAGGCCATTCTTTCAACCTTCCCCTCATGAGGAACTCAAGCCAAGCCTAATCTTGACCTAAGCTACTTAACATGACTCCTTTCCCAACCTTACGCCTTGATCACAATAATCAAGATTTAATTAAAAGGTTTACTTATCAAAGTACGAAAAGCGACATTTGGGTTTTGCAAAAACCCAAGTCCCAAACTACACGATTGAAGTACGCAAACAAGGTCATGACTTCCTGTGTTGGCCACCACTACCAACCAACCCTTTGGGATGCACTTAAAACTTGTGCATGTCCCCGCAAGTTCACTTTGCTTGCCTCCTCTTTTGGGGTCAAGGTTTTTCTTAACCCCAAAGTAGGAGTCCGATTTTGATTTGGGCCTACGCAAGGAAGTTCCATTTGTCCAATGCTAACTTTGACAACCCTATTTGCATTTATACATTATTTTCGTGATATAATCTCTTGGAAATTTTTTGCCTTTATTTCACTTGCAACTTGATGTGGTACATTTTATGTGACTCGTTGCCCCACTAAAAGAAAGGTGATGTTTTCATCATGTTCTACATCTCTTTTTTGCCGGTCTAATGTGGAATTCCTCTGTGGCTTCTTGGGCATGTTCCATGTCGAATTCATTCACCCAAGATGTCTCTATAGGATGGTATCCTTTCCACTTAACTAAGTATTCCCGTTTTCGTCCTCTTAGTTGCCTTGACTTGAGCACGACCTCCACTTTAAATTCCGGTTCATTATGAACCAAATCTAGTTGGGGCCTTGAGTTGTGCTCCTGATTAGGCCTTGAAGTACCGTGGGTGACCAGCTTCAAAAGAGACACATGAAATGTGGGGTGAACTCTAAGATTTTCTGGTAGTTCTAACTTGTAAGTGTCGAAAAGTTTCTTTCCAACACTTTGAATCGACCCGCATATGGGCCCAAGAACTTGTGATTCAAACCTTTTGATAATCAGAAATTCTTGATGTTTAACCACACTTCATCCCTTTTTTGAAATTTCACCTCTCATCGGAACTTGTTCGTAAAATCCTTGTACCTTTTGTGCGCCTTTTCCAAGTTGTCCTTAGCCAACTCCTAGAGGTGCCACCTTTCTTCATCAAGTTGTGTGACCATTGGCACTTCCTCACTTGCATCACTCGAGGGTTGTCCATGTGCTACCCAAGTCATGGGCACAATTGGTGATTTACCCATCGCCATTTGAAAGGGAGTGGACCCAATTACGAAATGTTCCGAGTTGTTATAACAAAACTCAATTAACTCCAAATGGTCCGCCCTATTTTGTTGATCCGCCACCACATAATTCCTGAGGAATTGTTGGATGACCAAGTTCACCCTCTCGGTTTGTCCATTGGTTTGGGGGCGGAAAGAAGTGTTCATCTTGAGCTCTGACCCCATCCGCTTCCATAGGGCTTGCCAAAACTTACTTGTGAATTTTGGGTCTTAATCTGAAATTATGTCCTTTGGGAGGCCATGATGCTCGAACACATGAGTGAAGAACAACCTTCTTGTCTCTTGGGTTGTGGCACTATCCTTGGTGGGAATGAAATGTGCCATCTTGCTAAATCGATCCACCACCACCATGATGGCATCGAAGCCCCTTGATGGGGGCAAGCATACCATGATATCCATGGACACACTTTCCCACAGCCCTTCAAGAATTGGCAAAGGTTATAACAAGCTCGTTTGCTTCTTGTTGAATGTCTGATTTTGTTGGCATGTCAAGCAAATCTTCACATACTCCTTTGCATTGTCTTTCAAGTTGGGCCAATAGTAGGATTTCTTAAAAAATGTTGTGGTGCGCTTTGCACCACCATGGCCCACAAGCAGCCCATCATGACATTCCTTCAAGAGCACATCCCTCATCTTCCCTTCCGGAACATAAAATTGATTTTGCTTCTACCATAATAGTCCATTTCATACTTGGAAGTGTGGCTTGGCTCCATTTTAAATGTTTTGCCTCACTTCCTTGGTAAATTCGTCATGGCCATTTGCTAGTCAAACTTCTTTTTGAAGTTTTATTTCCCCCACATACACCACTTTAAGTTGGTGCTTTCGACTTAGCGGGTCGAGCACCAGATTTTCCTTCCCGGGCTTGTGTCGAATGTCTACATTGAACAATAAATGTGTCTTGCCATCTCACTTGTTTTGAAAACAACTTGGGGTGAGTGGTGAAGTACTTCAAGGTCACATTGTTGGTCCACACCACCACATCTTTGGAGCTTATGTAATGGCCCCAAATCTTGAGACAATGTATGACTGCCCACATTTCCTTCTCATGTGTTGGCCACCTTTGTTCTGTCTCGTTCAACTTCTTTTTCTCAAATGCCATTGATCTTCCTTCTTGCACTAGGACTCCTCCAATTGCAAAATCGAAAGCATCAAAGTGGATCTCAAAATCCTTGTCGAAGTCGGGTAACTTCAACATTGGCGCTTTCACCAAAATGACTTTCAAGGTCTCAAAAGCCTCGTCGCATGTTCCATCCCATTCGTAAGTTCCAGTGAACTTTTTCAAAAGGTTCGTCAAAGGTGCGGCCATCTTCACAAAATTCTTAATGAACTTGCGATAATAGGAGGCCAATCCTAAGAAAGATCTCAAGGCCAAAACCGATTTAGGTGTTCCCAATCCAAAATTTCCTTCACCTTGTGATCGTCCATCTTCAAACCCTTTTGAGTGATCCTATGTCCAAGGAAGTCCACTTTTGTCACCCCGAATTCGCACTTCTCGAACTTGGCATACAACTTGTTTTCCTTCAATTTTTGGAACACCTTCCGGAGGTGCTCCACATGCTCCTCCAAGGGGCCACTATAGATCAAAATGTCGTCTATGTGGACAATGACAAAATCATCAAGCCATTCCCGTAAAATGTCATTCATAAGAGTGCAAAATGTGACGAGTGCGTTGGTGAGCCCAAAAGGCATCACCAAGAATTCGTATGAGCCATACCTCGTGTGACAAACAGTCTTTTCTTCATCCCTTCCGCAACTCAAATTTGGTAATACCCTGAACGTAGGTCAATCCTACTAAACACTTTAACTCTCGAAAGTCGGTAAAAAAGATCATCAATTTGAGGTAATGGGTATTGATTTTTCACCGTCACCTTGTCAAGGGCTCTATAATCCACACGCATCCTCAATGTCCCATCCTTCTTGTGAACAAAAAGGACGGGTGCCCCATATGGCAACTTGCTAGGTTTAATGTATCCTTTCGTGAGGAGTTCTTTGAATTGAACTTTAAGTTCTCTCAACTCCTCATGGCTCATTCGATATGGGGCCTTGGCGAAAAGTGCCACTCCCGGCATCACCTCGATCACATGATCCACTCATCTTCTCGGCGGCAAGTCTTCGGGCAAATCTTCGAGCATCACATCTAGGAACTCATCCAAGACTTGCTTAACACAATTCGGGGAAGTCACCAAGTTGGCGGCTTCCTTGGGCTCATACTCATCTAACACCCGCATCACACATAACATGCCGTAACCTCCCACACATTCTCTTTCCCAGGTTTTTCCTAACATAAAGTGGATGGTTGGTCCACCCACACAAGGCATTTCGTGTGCCTTCACCCGTATGATCCCGCTTTTGGATGGGATTCTAACTAGTCTATTATGCCCTTCTATGAACACATTGTTTCAGGTGATGAACTTTATTCCCAAAACATAATCCATTCCACCCAAGGTGGAAACTAGCAAGTCCACCTTTCCTCTCCAATTTCTTAGTTGAAAAGGCACTTCCTTTGCTTGTGACATAGTGGGATGGGGAACCCCATCTGCAAAGTGCACCTCGATGGGTGCCTTGAGCTCCTACAAGTGGAGCTCCATCCTTTTGGCACTTTCTCGGGTTATGAAATTGTGAGAAGCCCTTATGTCCAAAAGACATAACACATCCCGCTTAGTAATCTTCCCCTTCAAGAAGATAAGTCGATTGCATTCAACTTGAGCTAGGCTGGCATTGAGGGCAATTACCTTAGAGCTTCCATTCCCCGCTTTGGACTTGGGACAATCTTTGGAATAATGCCCCATTTTGTTGCAATTGAAGCATGTTTCCTTAGGCTTCCCACCAACATCTCCCTTGGGTTGGCTCCCTTTGAAGGGAGCCATTTTCTTCACAAAATTTCCCTTAGGTTTGAACCCCAAACCTTGGAAGTGTTTGGGCTTTTTTTTCCTTGGTTCCATTCACCCTCATGGCGTGGCTTTTTGTGAAGGAACTTGTTGTCCTTCTTGAACCCAAATTTTTCACCCCGTCCCACATCCGAGAAGCCTTCCACTTTCATGACGGCTTCGAATAGGGAGGAGTACTAATTTTCCTCAAGCTTGCGCTTGGCCCAAGTTGGAAGCCCCATCACAAATTGGCACACGTGATCTAGCTCGTGCATGTGCCGGATCTCCAACATGAGTTCAGAATAAGCCCTCACATATTACCGCAAATTGTCATTTGTGGCATTCACAAAGTCGCGAAGTTTGCACCTCGAGATGTAGTCGGAATTCCTTGGAACAAATTCGGCTTTGACACTTTCTTTAAAGAATTCCCCAAGTGTAACCATGGTTCTTCCCTTCCTATTGTCTCATTGTCCTCCACCATGTGGCGACATAGCCTTTCAAGTAGGACCGGGCAAGCTCCATGGCCAAATGTTGTCTAACCTTGGTGGCATGTAAGTAATCTTCCATTTATGTAAGCCAAACATCCACAACCTTTCAGTCGCAGGCACCATCAAAATTCCCGGGTTTGGCCGGTTGGAATCCCGCATTCTTGGATGATCCTCCTTTGAGGACCGCAACCAACTCACTAAAATCAGGCCTCGATTTGGACTCGTACTCCTGGGACTTTTCGAGATCATAACTTTTTGCTGAGACCTCCGATTGGGATGAAGTCTAAAGCAAACTTGTAACTCTTGTCAAGAGCTTTTCAATGGTGTGTTGCACTCCACATGCACACACCGGGGTCAGGTCGATTCCCAACTTTTAGTGGTTAGGAGTCAAACGGCTAGTTTGACTTTCGGCCCTTCTTTTTGTCATAACTTGTGCTGCATATGTCCAAATTGCCCATGCAAGCTCATTTTAGGCATCTACGTTTCGATAGCTTTCCAATGATATAAAAAACATTTCAATGCAAGGTGTTTTGACCCATGAAGTCGAATTCTGAAATTTTGAGAGTCCCGGAGGACTCCCAAATCCCAATTTTGGGAATGTGAATTTCATCCTCACACTCCCTCAAAGTAGGGTTGCAACAATTCTTGTCTCTTCTCATTTACACTTTCATGGTGTTCATTCATCTTTCATCCTACTTATGTTTATAAATGTTCATTAACACACCCCTAACTTCATCAAGTGCTATCAATGGCAATAAAATTCCTTGACATTTTTATCAAATTTTTGGTCAACTAAATTTGCACAATTAAATAGAAGGAGATGGTTTATATAATTTCAAGCCATTTTAACTCCATGGGTTGACATAAAGTCACAAGACCCACCATGACTTATATCATTAAAGGGACATTACTCCTTTTATAATATTCAAGTTGTAGTTCATCGTGGGACTAGTGGTATTCCGATGGGTTTTTCTCAAAATCCCACACGTACATAATATCTTTCAAAATTATTGTGCACCATTTATTTTTAATTGTGACAATTTATGTCTTAAACCAATTCAATGGGGACATTAGTTGTGGAGTAATGCATTTCAAACAACCATATCAGTGACCCTAAAGCTTAAGAACTTCAAGTTAATAATCCATCTTTGATAGAGTAATTTAATGGAAAGTGATTTAGTAGTTAATGTGGAGGTGGGAATTCTCATTTTGAACTTAAGAAGGAGGTATGTTTATTTATTTATTGTTTCTTTGCATTTCAAAGGAAGTATGATGAGAGAAAATTAACTAAGGTAGCCTACATGACATTTAGGTTAGGCCCACATGGCATTTATTCATAGACCACATATGCCACATGACACTTAAGTTAAACCTTGATTAAACCTTTGGTCAACTAAAACTTGTTTAAACCTTGGCTATATTAACCTTTGGATAAAATGTTACTAAACTTTGGATAAAACTTGAATTAACTTTTGGATAAACCTTGGATAAACTTTGGTGAAACAAAAATTTGGTTAAACCTTGGTTAAATTAAAACTTGACATAATGATGTTGGCTAAATTGAATCATGGCTTAATTAAACTTGCACTATGAAAAGTCATGTCCATGACAACTAAATGACCATGTAATTAAAGTTCCAAAACAACTAATATACAACTACACTACAATTGTCCCATGAAAATATGGGAAATTAATAAATGAAAAGTGTTGTTAGAAAATCAAGGAGTTGTATTAAAGTTGTAAATTAATTGCAAGATGGAGATTTATATAGTAGAATGTACACACCATAGATACAATTATAGTCAACCATGTTTGACTTTATTTGCAAATTGTATTTTAGTAACATGTGACAACTACATCACAATTAATGTAAATGTAACACCCAATCAAAAACTATTTTGTAACTAATGTAGGGCCTTGATGCATATGATCATGCCATGTGTATGCATTTTCACCACTCATTATATATGACACTTTCAACTTATTTATACCTAATTGTTAACTCATACTCCCATTGATAAAATTAATTGTGCCACTAGGTTGCCACTATATAAGTACCATGTTTCTACTATTTTGTGATTGTTGTTCAACTATTTTTAAACTAATTTTCCATTGCATTAAAACATCATGTCACCATACAAACTTGTTAGACCATAAAGTTCATTGAAAATGAAAGTCTATTCTTGAAGTGAAATAAAAAATAGTGCATATATTATATTACAAATTCAATTGGGGTGAACATGTCAATTTGCCTTTATATACTTTGATGTTTTACACCCTAAATGTTTAATTGCTTCATTGACAAGGGCTAATTCCTTCAAGCCAAATTATGTGCCTATGCATATTATAAAAAAATTCAAGGTGAATTACAAAAGATTTTTTTTCCTTACAATTAACATTAATTAATAAACATGTAAACCAAAGTAACCAAATTAGCCAAGCCAACATGTGGACACATTAATCAAATCAACCAAGTCAACCATGTGGTCATTGTGAATAACTAGTGTGCAATTAGATTTCAAATTGGAATTTGAAATTTGGGCAGGAAATCCTTAAACAAGTGACACATGATGGTAATAAATTCGTAGATCTCCTCCTTAGCATCAATGACCTTCATGCACCTATGCCTATTGTCAAAGAACTCAAGTTGAGCTAAAAAGGAAGTTTTTTTCTCTAAACATTTAATGCATTTCTTAGTTTTTTGGTGATATAATTATCATATCATGTGTTACATAACTAAAATTTCTTTTGTTTCTCTAATTTAAAAGTAGAGTTGAAGGTTATAAGTTTTTTTAATATATAAAATTGGAGGATTTTTTTTGTTTTTGTTATTGGAGGTTGAAATTTTTTGTCTTTGTTTTTGGAGGTAGAAGGTTCTTGATTTATGTTTGTGAGATGTTTATTTGCATATATTAAAGAAAAAATCTTTGATTTTCTTTAAAAGTTGAATTGTAAAATGTAACTTATATTGATAAGGTATTTGTGAGGAATGAAATTTTTTGTTGAAAATCATGTGGCTTTTATTTGCATGTTTGAGCATTTGGATTTTTGAGGTGGAAGGTGGATTGAAATAAAATTATTTTGTTCAAATACACATGTTGTTTTTGTGCATTTATGATGTTTTGGTGTTTTTGTGTTATAGGGTCAAATTTTGATAATGTTTGAATCCATCAAAAATAGAATTGTGCATACAAGGTAATTTTTTCTCAAAAATAAAATGCTAGTTTTTGTTTGAAAATATATTATTAATTAGAAGAACATGCACATATGACGTTGTATAATTTTGTTAGGTTTCTAATAACTATGTCATTGAATGTGTTGGGTGCATGCACAAATGGGTAAACCAATTTGGGTGTCACATAAACCAATTCTACCCTATTGGTTGCCATTGCAATGCCCATGTTACTTTATAGCTCTTGAAATTATTATAATGAACTTGGTTTAAAGATTTTAACTTGAATATCTACATGATGCACAATATCATTTTACAATTTTAAAAAAATTGTAGAAGCCATGAACTTTTGAATTCAAATTCATGGATTGCACCTCTAATTGCCATTTCTATATGGATTATGATATGGTCTATTGATTGATGGGGTGTGTGTCAGGGACTTGAAATTAGTAAGATATCATAATAAGGAAGCTACGGGTCAAAAAGAAGAATTAATTGAATTTTAGGATTATAGTTATGGATTTTTGAATGGGCTAATTATGAACTTTTTTTATAAGTTCATATCATATTGGAAGAAGAAGTGTTTTATGGTATTTTTGCTTACATGTTTAAAGAAAGAGAAACTCTAAATGAAGCATTAATGACATGGGAAAATAATGGAAGAAACCAATGTAAATTAGTTGTAATTTCCAAATTTTGATTAGGATTTTGATTATATAGGGACTTTGGTTCTATGGCAAATTGGTCCACCCATTTGTGCACTTACCCTATTATTATTTGTTGTGATGACCTTTTGTTTAAGTAGATGCAAACTTTTGTTATAAATACTTTAATTTATAGTCAAATTGTATTGCAATCATTACAAAAAAACTATTGTAATGCATTTTCCAACCTTGAATGTCAAGGCATACAATTTCAAATCCATTTCATGTTTACAAATAATGATGGAATGTAATTCTACACTATCTATCATAATTTGGAAAATGATAAGTTGTGTGCAAAGTTTGCACATTTTCACTATAAATTGCAATTTAGTTGTTCAATGCTACTAAAATCAACTACCATACAACTACATTGGAACCTTTAACGAAACACCTAGTTACAAAGGACATTAACAAATTTCATTTATCAATGGATGAACCTACATAGTAGTTATTCAAGTTGCCATTTGGAAATTAAATACATTATAATTACACACAAATAATACCTTATGTTGGTGTGGGTTGTCACATAATTGTCAATTAGTTATAACCATTGATGTGTTTCCATGTCACTCATAGTGGCAAAGGAGTTGCAACAAAAATCAATAGAGTTCGTCATTGATGGATGGATGAAAAACAACATTAGCATGATGTTATAATGGTAGTTGTAAATTAGATGCATTGGAATTACATAGTAATTATTTTTGCACATTTGTAGCTAAGTTGCATTAGTTGTATATGTATATGGTTCCACATATGGTGAATTGCATTCATTGCAATTCATGCAACTCATTCAATAACATTCATGTTGTAGAAATATGTTTAGTTACAATGAAGTTGGAAGTGGTCATTGCAACTCAAAATCTAGTTGTAAAGCCAATTGCAAATCATTTTATTTCTCTTGATGTTTGTTACACCTTGATTAAACCTTGGTTAAATTAAAACTTGGCTATACCTTAGTTAAACATTAACTAAATTAAAACTAGGATAAATATTGGTGAAACAAAATCTTTGCTAAATTGGATAAATTTTGGCTAGATTAAAATTTGGCTAAACCTTGGTTAAACAAAAACTTGGCTAAACCCTAATTAAATTTAAATATTATTAAACATTGGTTAGGTTAAATTTTGTTTAAATCTTAATTAATATTTAACATTAATATTGAAATTTCATAACCATCTCCTTTTAATTCATGTTGGTAGAATCAGTCATGAAAATTATAATTACAAAACAAGTTTCAAACATATGCAAAGACAATTAATGTTGTTCAATAAACCTTAGAACACAAATGGTTTTGTTTATTGCATATTTTTACCACCTTTGTACTTGTGCCTATATTCCAACCTACAAGGTAGAGTCTAAGTAGTTATGGTTTAGTACTTTTATTCCAACTTGCAACCTTTAATGATCTTTAACAATTTAGGTATCGTTATTTATCAATTTTCAACAATCCATGCATCTTCTAATTGTGTTCAATGTTTATAATTAACATTTAGATGTTCCAATGGAAATATGGTATGATTTATCACTTGTAAATTTAACATGATTAATGTCTTATTTGCAATAGTTTTTTTTGTTGTCCATTACAATTGGGACCTTCATGATATTGTTTGTTCTAAACCATATCTTCTTAAATCTTGTCTAAGGTTGTACAACCCATATTTATAAAACTTAAGCTCTTTAATGTTAGGTGGGCAATTCTTAGATTATTGTTGAAGTACAAGGGTTTCTTTTTGTGTGCATGCATGTTATGGCAAGTTGGCATCACACTTAGTTTGTCCACATGAATGACCACAATTGAATCAAGATTGCCAAATATTACTAGCCAAGTTATCTAGGTCCTTGATTCATGTAATATTGAAAATACCAAGTCTGTGTAATCCTTCAACTCCACAATTCTTGAATTTATGTAACAATTTCAATCCATTCTAACAAGTTTGGGAAGTCCAAGTTTGAAAGGGCATGCCTCAACATTTGACCACAATGCAACCAACATGGTAGATAATAACACCTTGCTTGAAAGGAAAGAAAAGAACTTGGTTATAGAATTTGCTGCAAGTGGTGCACATGATGGGCTGGTGGGTTGAAAATGTGCTACCTTTTACCATTATAGTTGTGTGATAAAATTACTTATGATGTTTCAATTGGATTGCAATTATTTGGAGTGGGCAATACATTCTTGTGTTTAGTTTAACAATCAGTTTATGTAACTTACAATATATTGAAAAAATTATCCAAAGTGGCAATGGTGGGCATAATTAAGGACCCAAGTGAAATAATATATGTTTATATTGTAATGCAAGTAAATGATGTCACCAAAACAAATGAGGTGCCTATAATCACAATTCAAGCATAAGAAAACATGTTTAATTAAGAGCCCAAATCAACAAACACTTGTAACTAGTGTGGTGAATCAAATACATTCAATTTAAAATATTGTAAATTCTAAAATTTAAAGAAAGAGCCTAAGTTGTACATGTAATGATTTCTTTTGTCATCTTTTGGGCTTAACAATGGGTCACATGTAGGGTGTTTGCACACTATAGTGACCTTATATGGACGTCACAATGACAATTTTCTCTGTATTTATTAGATACAAGAAAATTAATAAAATAAAATTTATTGAAATAATAAAAAAGGGACTCACTTATCTAAAGCTATCATAATCAACCTTTCAATAATGAAAAAATCAAATAAAAATCATGGATAGCCAATAAGTAATGGACTTTTGAATTTTGCCCACATTTTTTATCACATCTGTAAAACTCATGGATACGGACTTTTATCTTACAATGTGTTAGTATTATGTGTTTGAAAATTTGGGATATTGAATGGATTATGTTTTAAAAACTAAAGATCCATTGAATGAATGAAATATGATTTTAATTTATTATGTTATGGACTTTTTTGAATCCTAGAAAATGTAATTATATTAAAAATTTGTTTAAACATTTATATATATAAATTGTGATATTTTTGTATGTCTTATAACACCATGATTTGAAATTGGAAATGGAAAAAAATGTTACTTTCAATATCATTTAAATATTCATATTTTAAACTAGTTTTCAACTACATTAAAAAAGAACTTTGAAAAGTGACTTTAATGTGCCAAAATTGTGACACTCTAATGTGCTTTTGCCCTACAGTAAGATAAAAAAATGTTATCTTGTAATCCACATAAGCCATCCTAGTTCTAGCACACTAAACCTTGAAGCAATTTTATACATATCATGTTTGCATATGACAACTTTTGGCTAATATTTTCAACTTGAATCCAAGGAGATGTTTGCTAATTACCAAAGACGGATTGCTTTGTTATGTTCCTTTTGATTTTGCATGATTTTCTTTGTAGTGAATAAAAATGGTCAACGTTATGCACAAATTGTTGAACATATGATTTGGTTTTGTGTGAGTTGTAAATCAAGAAGGCAAATAAACTTATGAAAACAAATCTTCTAGGGTGCAATAACATGTACCATTAATAGTTATAACCAATGCTTAATTTTTTGAACTTTGGATTATAATGTTTTTCAAAAATAAATGGAATAATTTTTTATGAAATGTTGTTGTGAATACATTATGTACATATCATAAAAAATTGGAATCAATCTAATAAATGAAAAATACATATAAGGACTTGTAAGGACTTGTAACCATTGTTTAAAAACAATTTTGACACTAAAAACACAATTTGAGAATATTTTGAACTAATTTTTAATATACAACTTAACATAATAGTATTAAGAAAACTTTAAAGATTTTAATTTTTTTTTGAAAGACATATTAAAAATATTCTTAAAATATTCTCCCAAAAAACAACAAAAAAGTAGTGGTCTAAGGGGGCACGCATGGCTCCTTGTAATGTGGTTGGACCCTTTAATGTAAAATCTCAAGGACATGTGGAAACTTAATAGGATTCAACTACAAAAGCCCTTCCCATGCCATATGTGCCCTTGCCATGTCCTTAACAGTTTTAGTTCTTCTTTTGCAAGTTTTTTCATCATCATTCCAAAATTTATATTGTACTTGGCAATACATGTCATTATACATTGTTATTATGTTTTTATAACTTTCATGTGTGGTGTCATGGGTGATTTAATTTTCTTGATGAACAAATATCATATTGGAATAATTTTTGGTGTTTATAAACATTTTATAGCAGTCCATAGAATAGTTTCTAGTGTTTTTGGTGATATGTTTCATGGGGCTCCTATTGAAAATGGTGTGTACAAGGTGAAAGTGAATGGTGTGATGAAGTTCCCTTAACAAGCATTGATGTTTCCAAATTCTAAAAACAACCTTCTGCAAGTACTTTTAAAGGAGGGTCAATTCACATTTTGGGAAGGTGCAAATATGCAAAAAACCTACTTGTAGTGGAGTGTGGAATGGCTTGAGTTCATGAACTTCTTTTACATATACATCATGTACATAACAAGTTGGAGTTTTCTTTAATTTTCCATCTCCTTGTTGCATTGATGCTTCAATTAAATCAATAAAGTGGAAATTGACACCTTTTGAATATGTTTGAGTAATTTAGACCACAATGTCTTATCATGTTTTGAATTACTTTAATTACACCCTCAATTTGCATTGCTTTAGTTGTTGTAACAATGTAGGAATTAATTTGTTTTCCAACTAACGGAGTTACATGTGTATTTTAATTTGCAACTGCAATTGTAATGATGATTTATTATGTGATTACTCCATTTCTACCCACATAGATGTTATCTTAGGATGCCATGTGTATGTCCATGATGGCATACATATATGTACATATTTGTAATGAACGCATGTAATTATTTAATAATGCCACATGGAAAATTCATGACCACAAACACAATAATCATAATACTTTCAATCATAAAAAATTAATAAAAAATCATTTATTGCCACATGGACATCATTTGATGGATAATCCTTGTTTGATCATTGGATGGATTATTACCATGTGGAGACATCCTAGCCAATTCAAAATGAAATTCTAATAATTTTTATCATAAAAAATAATTTTAAAATAATTATATGTACATCAACTAATGGATAATTTTTGTTTACTTGTTGAACAAATTGTTGTGATGTGGAAAAGTTTTAACTGATTATGAAACATCTCATGGTGTCATACGTCATTACACATTTAAGTTGTAAAACCAATCACAAATGACCATGCCACATCATCATATGTGATTACACTTTTTAGTCAAAACATTATTAAATGACCATGGCATGTAGATTGGATATCAATTGGATGAAAAGTTGGTGTAAGTCACACCTCATGTGATTACCGTTTTGACTTGGTTACATGTAATGTCTTTCGCACAATAAAATTTTTATGTGACTTGTCCAAAGCAATTATAAGAATTTGTAATCACATGTCATTTAAGATTAAAAGCTAGTTGATAATTTAATCATTAATATGCAAATTCCTTGTAATGTTTTTATGATTATTAATAATAATGCAAGAATGTGAGGTACATTTATAATTTAGTTTAGATGGTTTATTTGAATTCATCACATTAATATTTGTCTCAATTCATTCTATATTTCACTAAATTTTGAATGAATGTGGACAAATTTACCATGGTGACAGTGGCCAACCTCCTAGTGAATAGGGATTAGTTGCTAACAATTCATTAATACTTAATTCACTAAGTTAACTTTCTAATTCATACCTAGGTTAACCCATGTCACCTACTTGGGTGCATGTACAAGAGCCAACATGATTACTTTAGAAAAGGATTGCAATTCCTATTTAGTCTTTTTTCACTTTTTTGTATGAAAGATTTTTTGAATGAAATCTCTAGCAACTTGTTATTAAAAATACAAATAGTTGCCCCAATATATCACATGTTTTGTGTTAATCAATGTTGAATAAGTATCAATTTTTCAAAGTGTGTAAATTTTGTTAAATTTTGTGTTTCATCTTGAAAATTTAGCATAATTTTGAACCATACCAAAATATGCTAATTACTTTAGGTTTTTATTTCTTGTATCATAAACTACAATTTTTTTTGTATGTCATGCACATTACACCCCATTTACATGTGGGAAAAGACTTTTGAAATTTTAAAAATTTTAAAAATACTTTGAATTTTTAAAAATTTCAAATTCCATATCTTTTAAATTGTGAGTGTTCTTTGAATGTGGTTAGTAAGTTACTATCATTTAAATTATTTTACCATCAAAATTATTTTATTAAAATAGTCCTTACTTAGTCCTTGGTAATATTAACCACAATTTGATGCAACATCTATTCAAATTCAAACATCCTTTATTAAAACCAAAAACAAAAAATTAATTTAATGAAATTTTAATTTGAATTCTTTAACATTCATATTAATCATTTAACACACTTGGAACGATTAACATAACTTTAAAATGTCAAGAATAAAACATATATAAAAAATTTCACAATTTTCACCACTATCTAACATGGATTTTGGTTTCTTTAATCATATTCACACCCACCCCTTCAACTTAAGGTGCAAATGTGAAGGTTTGAACCATTCACTTCCATGTTTAAAGATCAAGTCTTTAACCATTGCATCATTATTTAAATAAGATATACGATTTGTCATCACATATTATTATGCACATTCTTTTCCTAATTGTGCAAGTTACCATAGGTAAGGTTTTTACATTACTCTTAGGCTATTCTTAAATTACAATAATATACGATTTTAAGCTATTTTAAACTATTATACCTTAAATTATTCTCCTATTTTAAATTACTTATTGTAGGTTATTTTAAGCTATTATACTTTAGTTCAATTATTCCACCCTTGGCCATTTAAAACTATTCCACCTTAGGCTTTTGTTTGGGCATTTTAAATTATTTTAAGTTAATCCATTTAAAGCTATTTAAAGCTATTTCATTTTTGCCTATTCTTGGTTATTTTAATTTATTCCACCCTAGCCAATTTGAGGTTATTATAACCTAGGTTATTTCACCTTAAATATTAGAAGTATTATACTCTAGGTTATTTTTAGCTATTTTATGTCATTTTAATTTTTTTTAATTTTTGGTTATTTTATTTTGGATTATTTTTTACTATTTTAGTTTAATTGTTTCAAGTTATTTTAAGATTTTTTGGTTATTCTACCTTAATTGATTATTATTATTTTAGGTTATTTTAATTTAAATTATTTTGTGTTATTCTACCTTAGATTGTTTTTGCCTATTTTAAGCTATTCATGCCCATTCTAAGTTATTTTGCCTTGGTTATTCTAGGTTATTCAACCTTACACTATTATACTCTATTTTACATTAGGTTATTCTCAACCACTTGAGGTTATTCCACCTTATATTATTTTTGGCTATTTTTGGCTATTTTAGGTTATACCAAATTATTCTAAAATGTTATGCCCTATGTTCTTATAGGTTAATATATAAACCTAGATTGTAAGGTATAATAACTTAAAATAAACTAAGATGGAATAATTATATATATATATATAAAATACATAATCCAGAAATTTATTTTAAACACAAAATTTGTCGTAATGAACTATTTTGTATTCAATTTTATAATTTGCCATAAGCAACACAATTTCTATAATTAATTAATTTTTTTTTTTCACAAAGTTGTGTACGAAAAACTATATTTCTAATACCTTTGTTCCTCATACTTTCACAAACAACATTCATATGATTATTCTCATTTTCAAATTACATATTTCTTGCATATATATAGATTACCTACATTTGAAAATGAAATCAAAATGATGGGTAGTAAAATATAACTAGTAAAATGTAACTAGTAGTTCAATGTTTTGTTCTTGTTCTACGTTATCCAATAGTTATACACTATAGATTATTACAACTAATATATATAACTATAAAATATAATAACCTACACAAAGTAATTTACAAATCACACATTAACATTTATTCCCCCCTCATATTTTGGATTTCATCCTTGTAATCAATTTATAAAGTGAATCAATTGACTAAGCATGTTTTAAAACATGTGTTAGTTTTTTCAATGAATTCTACTTTTGTATCCAAGCCTATTTGAACATAAACATGCTGAATTTGTGTTTCAAGAACATCGGCTATAGATTCAATGGCCATTGATTTTTCAAGTGTTGGATGAGTATGTGATCCACAACTTCTAAGCTTTTCCTAGAAACTCGACATATATCCTTTTGATACCCAACTTATAACCTTTAGGGTTAAAGTTTTGTAATTTCCACTTGTGTTTAGGGTTTTAAGTGTTCAATTCACATGTCTTTTTTTCTTATCTCCTTCATTTTCCACAATCTTCTATTACTTTTACAAGGTTCATTTCTATCAAAGCGTTGTCAAAACATTAAAGTTATGAATGGCCCCTACTAGTTAGTGGATTTTTCAAAGGAATAATTTCTTATTAGGGGAGCATGTGAATCTAGATCCAAGTGAAGAACTCCAAGAAGGTATGTGGTTTTGGAACTTCTTCCTTCAACAAACTTCTTTCTATTTGCATTTTGGGTGAAAATGCACACTAGTTGTCAACATTGGAAGGAATTGTGAAAGAGCAACTAGCTCTTGCTCTTGGGCATTAGTCACTTTGTATCCACATGCATTTTGTTTCCAAGGTGGGGGAGGACAAAAAATTTCCACATCTATGGCTTTTGTGTATTGTTGGTCATTTTGTACCCACTTGCATTTTGTTTCCGACGCAGAGGAGGACGAACGGTTTTTAGCATTTGTGGTGATTGTTATTGGAACTTTTGGTATATTGTTTGGTCTTTGTATGATTACAAAACTTTTTTGTTCCAAGTTGTAAGAGGTTTTTGGCATCTATGGTGACCGTTGCTAGAATTGGTAGCTTGTTTGGTCTTTGCCCAATTACGAAGTTTCTTTATTCCAAGTTGTAAAAGGTTTTCAACATTTGTGGTGATTGTTACTAGAACTAGTAGCTAGTTTGGTCTTTGCTTGATTACGAAACTTTTTTGTTCCAAGTTGTGAGAGGTTTTTGGCATTTGTGGTGATTGTTGTTGGAACTCACAACTTGTTTAGTCTTTGCCCAATTGCAAAGCTTTTTTATTCTAAGTTGCAAAAGGTTTTCAACATCTATGGTCATTAAGAGAAAAAGGCCACTTTCTAACCAACCAATTTTCGATTGCATTTCAGGCTCAACTTGCCCTTGATTACATAATTATATTTATTTCAACAAATTCCACATGGCCTGTTTTACACCTCAACTTAGTCGACTTTTTGACTAGGTTGGTAAGTGTACAATGTTGACCATCATTGCCGATTGACCATTGATTTTTATTTTTAATTAATAAATTCACATTTGAATTATAGTGGAGAAATCCATTAAATTTTTTTGTTAGGCTCTATCATGTCGATCGTTGCACTATCTTGGTTAGCCTTGTTTATGGATGGATGAATGTTTGAAAATTTGATGGATGAAATAATGTATGTGTTTTCCACTATAATTCAATTTTAATTTGACTTTATGTTCAACTTAATTGCGACTTTTTTACAACTTTGTTGTGACTAGTTTCCAATTTTGGTAATTTTAGAACCCTTGAATCTTGAAGTCAATAACTTTCATTACATTGCACCTTGCCACTAGAAACCCTAAGTTGGAATTTTTTTAATTTCATGGTGTCCAAATGTGATAGAACATCAGAAATGGGAGAACACAAACATTTTCGTCTAAAGTCATTGGGCATGGTATTGGAATGGTTAAAAAATGTGGAACATTAAGTTGACATGTCCTTGCTTATTGAAATAAATGTTGATATCTTAGAATTTCTTCCTTTGGATTGTCTTTGAAGGTTAACTTGCATTGATTCTTTGAGTAATAATGACTCCTCCCAAAAGAAGAGCATTGCACCAACATTGCTTGGAGTGGTTGGTGCATTTGGCATTGCCCCTCGTGCATCTAACACATTTCCATATTCATTTGTGGTAATGTACTCCCAATAGGTGTTTAAGAACACGTGTTTGCTCCATGCCTCCTTATGCAATATAACCTTTCACCATGGGTTGGAAGAATCATTGGAATAAAAAACTTATTAGACTTGTGATGGGAAGACAAATAGTCCATTGCCATTCACCAACATATGTCAAAAGTTGGCCATTAAAATTTTTACCTCATCTCATTCATAAGTTGGACTACCCCAATTATATAATTATGGTTAGTAATAAATAAATATTAATTAATTAATAGTTAACTATTAAAATAATTAATTATTCATGAGTTAAAATATTTAGTTAATATTAATGATTAATTAAAAGTAATTTATTATTTCAAATTAATTAAAAAATTATAATCAATATTTAGGAATTACCTATTGGTTAATAATTGATTTTGCTAGATAGTCAATTTAAAGCCTTATTATTTTATATTTAACTAGTTGATCACTAAAATTTTAAAAATTTTATTTATAAAAATAAAAAACATTTTTATTTCAAATATTTAATAAATAGATTATATTATTATTTTATATTAATTTCCAAATAATTAAAAAATTAAAAAATTACTGATTAATTTGATTTGTGAATTAAATAATTATTTCTTAAAATACTATGTATTTGCACACATGACATGCACCAAAAGTTTAAACATGTGGTTTAACTAAGTTTAACCTAAATGCCTCATTGCTTAACCTTAAGTGTATTTTTGGTGTCACATTAAACATTTAATTAGCCTTAGATGGTTAGCCCTAATTTAACCAAGTTTAAACACCATGTATGTTAACTGAATTAATAAGAATTAATTATTAATTATTCACCTAAATTAGGATAATTATAATATTATTAATTATTAAAATTATAAAATATAACAGGCCTCGTTTAAAATTAATTACAATTTAACATTTGAAAATAATAATGTTATTATATTAATGTATGTATTTGTCCCAATCTTTATGGTTAATGCAATATTTAAATAGATAATATTATTAAAGTTTTATATTTTTATTAATTTCATTATAATAAATTAAATATTTTTATGAAAATTATTCCATATTAGTTAATATTATCTACAATAATTAGTAGGCAAATTAAACTAATTAGTTATTATAAGTAGTTGTTGTTGTAGTCCAGTTTGTAATTGGATATTAAGTACCTAGAACCACCCAACATTAAACACAAGCCTAAGGACCATTGCAAACTTTAATATTTTCTTTAATTTTAAACCAAATCAATAATGATCTTTAAGTCATTAGAAATGAAATTTGAAGGATTACAAATTTTCTCTAAACACCAAAAGCAAAGGAACAAAGAAGAAAACATGAGAAGGAGGAAAAAAACATTTGTGATACTTTGTTTCAATTTTTTGAAGAAAAAACCTTAACCCTCTTTAGTTTCAAACCCCATATCTTTTTCATTTTTTGTCAATTTTAAGCAATCTAAAAACTTATGACTAGGGATATACAATATTTTTTTTGTCTTCCAAATGCAACAAAACAACAACAAAATTATCTCAACATTCGAAACTATGATATTTAGTTTCAAATGTTTTGAAAAATTTGTAGGTAGACCTATGGTGCATTATAGTTACACTCTAGTTAATATTAAACATTTAATTAACCTTAGATGGTTAACCTTAATTTAGCGAAGCTTAAGCACCATATAATAAGAAAATTAGTTGTAATTTAATCAATATTTTGTTTCAATTATTTTGAAGAAAAATTAAAACCCTCTTTAGTTTCAAACCTCATATTTTTTTCATTTTTAATATTTTTTGAATGATTTAAAAACCTATGGGTGTATGAACTAAATGTTTACAAAACTTCTTTAAAATCCAAATGTAACAAAACAATGACAAAAGAACTTAATATCAAAATCCAAAATTATAACTTAATTTCAACTAAGGTAAATAGGTCTACCTCCATACATTTAAATTTCAAAGGAAGTCAACTTCTTACACATTGCTCCCTTTTTTTTGTTAAATTAAATTTTGTAGCCTTCCATGTAACATTTCCAATGTTACAAAAAACATTCAATTTGGTCAAAGAAAGAAGAGGATATGGGTTGTTTTGTGTAAAGGGGTTCATTTTTCGGGATAAATTTGTTTAAATAGTTTATTTTGAGTTAAAATTGTTTTGTCATTGTTTAGTTACATTTGGATTTCAAAGAAGTTGTGTAGATTGTTAGTTGACACACTCATAGTTTTTTAAATCATTCAAAACGAACTTAAAATGAAAATAATATTGCCTCTCAAACTAGAAAGGTTTAAAGTTTTTTTCAAAAAATTTCAAATAAAAAATCACAGTTTTGAATTTTGAGATTAAACTCTTTTTTCGTTGCTTTGTTGCATTTGAAGTTCAAAGAAGTATTGTGGTTCATTAGTTGTTGCACCCATAACTTTTTAAATCACTCAAAATGAACTTATAATGAAAAAGATATGGGGTTTCAAACTAGAGAGGTTTAAAGTTTTTTTCAAAATATTTGAAACAAAATATCACAATTTTGGAATTTGAGATTAAATTATTTTCTTAATTCTTTGTTGCATTTGAAGATGAATGAAATATTGTAGATTGATATTTGGTGCACCAATAGTTTTTTAGATCATTCAAAATAGACCTAAATTGAAAAATATATGGGGTTTCAAATTATAAAGGTTTAAAGTTTTTTTCAAAACACTTGAAACAAAACATCACAGTTTTAGAATTTGAAATTAAACCATTTTCTCATTGCTTTGTTGCATTTCAAAATCAAAAGGATATTGTAGGTCACTAGTTGGTGCACCCATAGTTTTTTAGATCATTCAAAATGGACCTAAAATGAAAAAAATATGGGGTTTCAAACTAAAGTTGTTTAAAGTTTTTTTTCAAAACATTTGAAACAAAATATCACAATTTCAAATGTTGAAATTAAAATATTTTCTCACTATTTTGTTGCATTTGGAGTTCAAAGATGTATTGTAAATCACTAATAATGCACCTATAGCTTTTTAGATAACTCAAAATGGACTTAAAATGGAAAAGATATGGGGTTTCAAACTAGAGAGGGTTTTAAAAAAATTCTTCAAAACATTTGAAACAAAATATCAACTAGAATGGAACTATAATTTTTATACAATATTGTTTGTCATAACTTCTAGGTTTGTAAACTACAAAATGAAGTTGGCACCTAGGACAAATTAATAAGAAAAGTTTGAGCTTCAAAGCCACGTGGTAAAAGAAAGGATTATTTCAAGCCTACTTATCTACCTTAAACCTAAGTAGCACTATGGTCTACTTATTTAATTAGGCTTACCTAACTACCTAACTAGGTTACGTTAAGGAAGTCTATATAAATAAGTAGGCCTAATAGGTAAATACCTATTTACTTATTTCTTGGTGGACCTACATATCTAAACCTAAGCCTACACCTAAATTTTTAGGTAGGGACACGTGTCAACAAACTATTGTTTAAATTCTTTACCTAGACATAACTATGAGTAGGGCCATGTGGCAACAAACTATCGGTTAGACTTTTTTATTGGTCTAGTTATAACATAGTTGAAATTACAATTCGATGACCTAGTTAGAATGTAGTTGAAATTTCAACTAATTCTTTTATGACATCATGGTTTGTTAGCGGATGAAATTCATCCAATGGGAGGTTACCCCATATGACAATTCTTGAAGTTGGAAAATAGTTGAAAGTTCAACTTTGAAATATGATAAAGGTGGATGAGCTTCATCTAGAAGTTGAAAATGTTCCATTAATTAAAATGGTCCGTTGTTATCAACTAAAATCTTGTCACTTCAATGTTGGTTGAAAAATTGACACGTGTAAGTAGGCTTCGACTACGTTGTGGGTTTGATTCAACATTATCAATTATTTTGGTAGGCAGTTGAAAATGTCATTTTGAATTGAAGAAAACATTTTACAATTGGAAGTGACGTTTTCAACTTCAAAATGTTGTTGAAACATAGTCAAAACCATAGTTGAAAACCTTGGTTTTTCTCCTAGTGGACGATTATTGTTAGAATTGGTAACTTGTTTGGTCTTTGAGTAGTTACAAAACTTTTTTGTTCCAGGTTTTTGACATATGTGGTGACTACTACTAGAATTGATAGTTTCTTTGGTTTTTGTTTGATTGTAGAGCTTCTTTATTCCAAGGTGCAAATCTATTCAAAGTAATGTTTGTAAAGCAGCAAGGATAAGGGAAATGCTTTCAACTTCTCCACTTTCAACACCTTTGTTGTGTTTGTTGTATTTTCATCTATTGGAGTTATATACTATTATAATTCTCACCAAACATCACCAAACATTTGATGAAATGAAGTTATTTGATTATCTCATTTCTTCTCTTCAATTTTATTTTAAATCAAGAATGTTGGGGAGATTTTGAAAATGTAACAAACAGTTGAACAAGTTTATTTGTTTATTCTTTTCATGGAACTCTAAACCATAAATTTCAATCTTGTCCTTAAATCCAATAAAAAATGTATCCTATAATCTTTTCACAAGTTTTTTTGGTTATTGATTTAGGCTTCAAGTAAATCTATGATTAGTTCATAGTTTTTGCATTTTTTTGCTCGACTTCTTATTGAGTTGTTTACTTGTGCTAGATTATTCTACATCTCTTATCATGAACACCATGAGTGTTCATGACATTAGTTCTAATGAGGATGTCCTTCCAGATTCTACAAGTTATGGCAACAATAGTTATGGATATGTGCAAGTTCTTTACCACAACCATTTAAAAATTTCAGGAGTTGTTGATGTTGAAGTGTTTAATGGTGCATACATCACCAAAATGCACCTAGAGAATTTGCAAAACAACGGTTGTTTTAGAAGCCACACTAATGCACTTTGCTCACGTGGGCAATTTTTAAAAATGAATACTAATCAACTTGTGGATTTGGAGCATAACCAAATCATGAAATGTGTCATCATATGTCACAATGATTTTGTTGGTCTTGAAATCCTAGCCATGCACATTGGGTGTAAAAAAGGTTTGATTACATATACCATAAGTCTAATGGCCTTACAATTATGAAAAAACATATTGATGTTTACCATTCTGCTCTAGTGAAGAAGTTGGTAGAAGATCCCAAAATTGCCTTAGTGAAAGCTCTGACACTTGATTGGGAGGCTAGTAAGAAGAGGGTTCATGTTTCTCCATCTATAATATCCAGGCTTTTTCTTACTTATAGTATGTTCAAAAAGGGTGACCCAACACAAGTGGGTTTCTTGGATGATCTTATGTTGCTTTTGGTTAAGGGGTTTTAACAATCCCTTTAATGCCTATGAGGATTGTTGAATTGATATGGCTCTAAAGGTTGTCATATAGGTTGTGTTTGCAAGTTATTTTCCCATCAAGGAAGGTTTTTGTTGAATCTATTTTACCTAGCTCAATAAAAAAGACCATGACCATGTATGTGTATCCAACATTGGTTAATTGTGTGTCTACCATTTTTACATTTGATCTATGGATGTTGAAAGGAGCACATGATATTTTTGTTGTGGTTGTGAACTTTATCTCTAGCAATCAGGAAGCAAAGCTTGTCACTATTGGCCTCTTTAAAGTTAGTGGCATAGGTGGCATAACTATGGCTCCAAAATTGCAATTGGTAACCGTTGGATAAATTTTTTCTTATTGAAAAAATAATTACCTACATAGAGGATGAAGGCTCTAACTTGTAGGTCTATGCAAATGCTCTAAATTTTGTTGTATTTTGTAGTTACTTGGGGTTGTTGGAGTTGTTTGATGGCTCATGTTTTGGCCATGCACTTTCAAAGGTGTGTATTAGTTTGAGTTATGCATCTATAAAAGTTGCTCAAGGTGCCATTCAAAAATGTGTTACATGGCCCAAAAAATTGGGCAACGACATGCAAGCATGGATAAGGCTTGCATTGATTTTGGATTAAGGCCCAAAAATTTAAACACACTTGTGAAGACATGATCAAGGTTTATTTGTATTTTTTGTTCTATTTTGAAATCTTGGTTCATATAATTGCCTTTTGTGTGGTTGAAGGGTAGTTTGATTTTGTTTGTTGTTCATTGCATGTTGCAAGCCGTGTATTGTTATTTCAATATGCCTTGACTTTTTGGAGCCCAATTGCATTATGCTACAACAACCACCAATTAGTGGCACCGCAAAGTTGTGAAAATTTTGTCCCTTATTATTTCTGGTTATGTTTTGAACCATAGTCGTGGACATTGGTGTGTTGCTTGTTGATTCTTTAAAATTTATCATATCCACTTGTTCGGACATCCACAAAGAGCTAGCCTTCCAAACTATTCCTGAAAACCTTATTGAAGAGGATGTGTTTGAATATGAGTTGAAGGAGTTCATGGTTTGAATGAAACTCCACATTCTTGAAGTTTTTCTACCCTTTATTTTTAATCTACATTCTTTTGAAAATAAAAAAATCATAATATGTTGGCTTTAATGCTTGATCCAAGGTTCAAAAGCATGCAACTAGGTACCATGTATTTGGGTCGTGAAAATGCTGTTGCAGTGGTTGCTAAATATGATGAAAAACTATTGCTGCCTTTATTAATGGAAGCAAACAAGTTGCTAATGCCTAATAAGGTTGAAAAGGCTTATGATCTTTAATCACAAGGTGATTCTAAAAGTTTATTTCAAACCACAACATCAACAATAGATACATGCAAGGACAGTGTATAAAAGCTTGTTGGATTTCGATGATTTTTTATGGATGTAAAAAGTTTCAAATTTATGTTATGTTGATGGTGCAAAGAAAAACATGTTTCTAATTGTTGCTCTTTTGGCATGGCATATTGTTGGCATCACAACAAGCCAAATTGAAAAAAAACATGAATTTTCCATTGCTAGAATTTTGACAACACTCCAAAGATCTCGTTTACAAACAAAAATTTCGAACAAATTAATTTTTGTCAACAAAAATTGACCATTTGACTTGCAAATTGGTTGTGTGAAACCCATTGACCTTGCATTTGCTTGTAAATTGGAATCAAATTTGAGAATGGAGTTGGAAGTTGAATTCCATGATGATGAAGTTGATCACGACGATTTTTTAAACTTAAATGAAGTTTTAAAATCATTTTTTCCTTTGTGCATGCAGTTGGTAATTAATTGGCCTGCATGTGCTTTGTTAACAATTTGTTGAAGATGATGAATTGAACCATCTATCTTGGGGTTTAGGATTTTAAGCAAATGCATTTACAATTTTGCAATATGAGGGGGTCAGTAACTTTTTTATGCCTTGTAATTGTGTCCATGTCTAATACTTATATGTCAAAGTTTGATGCTTATGTGCATTGTGTTTGTGTTTGATGCTTCAATGTCAACGTCAATGTCCGAATCTTCTTATTTTGTTTTCGTCTATGTATAATGCTTTAATGTCAATGCCATTGTTAGATGCCTATTCCATGTTTACATTTGTGTTTGATGCTTCAATGTTAGTGTCATTGTCAGATGTTTATTTTATGTCTACATTTGTGTTTGATGTTTCGATGTTAGGTCATTGTTAGATGTTCATTTTATGTTTACATTTGTGTTTGAGGCTTCAATGTCAATTTGAGACATTTATTCTATGTCAATGTCAAATGTTTATTTTGTGTCTATGTCTAACGCTTATTTTGTGTTTGTTTAATATTTATTCGATGTTCATGTTTGTGTATATGTCTAATGTTGATTCAATTTTTATGACCATGTTTGTGTCTGTATTTAGTGTGTGTTGTTGGAATGTATGTGTTTATTGTTTGCTACTTTTGGATCTCTTGAAAGTCTAATGTTTGTGTCTGTTTTTTTATGTTTGATGAATTTGATGTGTAATTCATTTATCTTGGGTCTTACATGTTCTTTGCTACTATGTGTTTGGTAAGTCAAAGTGTCAAATCTAATGGTAACTTGTAGTTTTCAAGGATGTGACTTGAGGGCTGGGTTGGAGTGAAGTTGGAATAGAGGAGGAGTTTCTTTAAATCTTAAACCTTTTATACATGGCAAAAAAAATTCATTCTGATTCACATTTCTAGGAGAGTTTAAAGTTTAGTTGTAAGTAATATTCATTGTAGAACTTTCAAAAATCATCACAACCCTCTTGAGGTTGTTTGTTATTTTTTTGACAATTTCTTTTATGAGTAAAATTGCAAATACTCAGGTTCCTTATTTGTCAAAGACCTGAGCTTATAACCTGACTATACCCGTCCAGGTTTTGGCCAAAGAATCATGTCATATATCAGGCCATCACTATGTTCTTGGAACCCACACCTGTGCTATTTTTAAAAAGGTAAAAATGCAAATATTTGGATTTAGGTGATTCTTTTAAAAAACAAATCCCCTAATGCCCGGACCCAGTTGATACATGAAAATCAAATACTCGCCCAGCACTGGTAGGTACCAACCAAGTAACACTGGAAACAAAAAAAGATAGTTTGAAAATGATTGAAAAAAAATTGAACATATTTTCTCGTATTAATGTGTAAAAATATGATTAAAATTACTTGAATTTTTTTTTTTGTATATACTTGATTGTGCTTTCATCTCTATTAATTGTATAGTTATTGTTGAATGTTCCATCCTTCAAAGAAGTCCTATGACAATTATTGAATTGAAACAACAAATCAAAGATATTGTTGTGATTATGTAAAATTAATGTGACCTATGCTGTTGGTTCAAGTATGAACATGACTTTACAATTGCTTTAAATGTAAACATGGTCTTAATAATAGAAGACAATTGTGAAAAAAAAGTTTTAAAATTTAGATTAATTTCTTGTGACAAAAATTACTCAAAATTTATTATCTCCTTCACCACCTTATGTCTAAAAATTACAAAAAATCCCTTGCAAAAAATCTCCCTCATAAAGAAGAGATTTCTAATAATATTGCCAACAACTTGCCACAATGATCTTTAGATTTTTAGTTTTGATTTGAGTGAAATTTCAATGATGAAATTGTTCGATTCATAGTTCTTGCATGGTAAGTCTAAACATTAGCAAACCACCTTCAACACAATCGTAGTACTCATGGAGAGCTTTCCAACAATACCTAGAGCACATATAGGTGTTTTGTGGTTTGGGAGATCTCAATGTGACAAAGAAAAGAAACTCCACATACAAAACAAACAAACAATCTTCATTAATAGATAGATATCATATTTGCGGTGTAATTCCACATTCGAACAAATTATCAAATCTAGACTAGTCTAAATGTTAAAAAAAAATTCAAATTAACACAAGTTATACAAGAATGATTCCATTTCTTTACACATAATTTCAAACTCTTGAGTCCGTGCTTGAAAGTCTAAAGCTTGCTCACCCCAAACACTTTTTACAAATCTGCAAGGCTTCATCTCCTCCACACACATCCCCTGTTTATCAATTTAAACATATAATCTCTACAACTAATCAAGATATGGAGTGAACTAAAAAATGAGTTTAACTGTACTAATCTTCCATGCATATAATGCACCACCATTCATGCCAAACATGGAAATAGATGTCTCATTGAGAAATCTTCATCCTCACAATTGAGAAAAGAGAAAGCAAATTTTCACTTAGAACTTCATGAAGTCACAAAAAAATTCACTTCTTCATTGGGTCACAAAAATTTCCAGAGATGGATAGACAAAGGACCGTATGACACTGAGGACGAGAGGCTGAAAATAGGGCACCAATCACCACCTCCCAAAATAACAAGACCTGGACAACTAGATAGAATTATGGGATAGCAGAAACAGGAGGCAGTTTGGTAGCTGGTTTTGTTCTGCTGGTGGCATCAGAACTCCAATTCTATCTGCTTCAATTATGTGAAAAGAGTGGTCCCATGATCAACTTGATTTTTCTGTAGCATTAATTTCCACAGGTTTGGTGTTTCCAAAATAAGTCAGAAATCAAAGTTGAAAACATAATTGAAAGCATGTCTTGTCCGCATGGAAAAGTTTTGCAGAAGTTTGAATGGTCACTTACCTTGATCAAAGCTCGAGAGGCACAGCGCAACAAAGGCCAGCGCTCCAGCTGAAAAGCGTCTCGTCCCAAACTTCAACGCAACCCATAAGTGATGATTCCTTGTAATCTGAAAGACTAGTTGTCCCAAAACTGCTATTGTCCCTGCCAAATTGCCAATGTACCTACATGGATTCTGACAACAACACATGAAAACAGAATATAATTTACATGAAATGGGAAAAACTTCTTGAACAGTTCTAGTCCCTGATTGATTGCATCTGCAAAATCTGAACAGGCTAGGTATAAAATCCCCTAGGTTTACTCCAATAGTTTTTCCTCCGAGTTCCTGAGCCCTGCTTTGCACATGTGCAGCGCTCCCTTGTTGCCCGCGAAAAGTTCTGTGGCCTTGGTCGATGGATCCCTTCCTGATGCCAGCCTCTCCAGATGGGTCGCACAATTATTATCAGAAAAGTAGACTACCTGGACAGAGATCAGGCGTGCACTGGGATTCGGAAACTAACCGACTGACAGGTAACATGATCTCGTGGCAAGATCTCTTTGCAAATAACACAGCTAACGAGGCCTGCGCGCAATACCAGATATCATAAAAGAAATCAACAATGTCAACACATGTGAATACAGATCCACTTATAATTAAATGGGTATCGGTACAACTGCACTTGTCAGCAGCTGCATGTCCAAGGTTAAATCTCCCAGTCTGATAAAAAAGTCGCTGCAAGACCCATCATCATCGTCACCTGTTCTGCCCCTGCATCTCCAATAGTTGCAACACATAATATATAATATAAAACTGTTAAGTACTACTGTCGAAACTCGAAACCCTGGAGAAACTCTGATCAAGTTTGAGCACGACTTCTTCATCATCGACAGAAACCCCAAAGACCCATTAGAGCTCTAGAGCACAGGGTGAGTCTAAGAGATAGACAGTACACTCAGGCCCTTCAGAATGATGAAAGCAGATCAGCTGCAGCCTCACTAGATAAAAATGCAACCCATGTTGGTTGGTGAATATTCTTAAGAACTGGGATGATCAGTAAGTACAAGATCTTCAACTCTAAAAGCAGATCATCATCACGTCTTGTCAAATCTGATGGCGATTATAACAGACGACGGACCTAGAAAGAAACCCATAAGCCCCACATTGACAGAAAGCACAGGTCTTGAAAGCTGGTTCAAGAGAAAGCTCTGCTGCCCAGGACATCATGTTCAATGTTGTAACATGGAGGCTTCTCTGGAGAAAATGCGCAGAACACATGTATCGTGACGAGGACTAGTGCCAAAATGTTGATCTACAGTTTACTCATTGTAGAAGAAGCGGAGATGATCAGTGACATCTGTAATAGCAGCAGCGACGAGACAGAGGGAGAGAGAGGTACTAAGCTTGCAAAGAACAAAAACAAAAACGGCACTAGTTAGTTCTAATTCTAACACGGCGGGCGGCCGACTCTTCTATATGCTTCTTATATTACGTTTGTTGTGTCCTGCAGCAGCTGTGGAAAGAAACATGCTGATATAGCAGGTATTGTAATTGTAAGTACTAGTCTTGTTTCTTCTTTCTAGGATGAGCCTTTGCAGAGGCTGACTGGATACTTGAGCGCATTCTTCTGCAGCTTACGCAGAGCTGCTGTACCCAGGTCTATATCGCACACATCGGCTAGACGTACTAAATATAACAACACATCCGACAGCTCTTCGCCTAAATGCTCCTTATCCGCTTCATTCCAGTCCGCTAGCCCCCTTGGTACCTCTCCTTTCCACTGGAAAATCTCGGAGAGCTCCCCGACTTCTCCAACCTGCAGCAGCAGAACAACAACAATATGCAGGCATATGTTATAATGAGCATTCCACCTGATGAGGTGCTGTTGCTGCTCGCCCGCTCTCATTGTAAACCAGAACTCTGGTTGCTGTTGAATCATCATACACAAGATTTCCGGGAGATCTATGCTATATAGAAAGCGCTTCACAGACGTCCTCGTGATGCAGATTCCTACAACAGGACAAGGCACAGGAACCTCCTGCCTTAGGCAAATCAGAATTCCCCTCATCTCTTCAGACCTGCTGCAGCCGAGAGGAATTCCGTCTCGATGAAACGAGTTTTGTGAGATCTTCGCAATTCTTTGTAAGATATTGCGCAAGTTTTTTGGAAGCTCTTCGCACGTTCTTTGTAAGATCTTCGCAAGTTCTTTGTAAGATCTTCACAAGTTCTTTGTTCACCGAGAGAGAGAGAACAACTTCTTCATCTTAGTTGCAAAACGCATGATTACTGGATGATTGCATGATCCACACAAAGAAAGCTCAGTACGAGCAGTAATATTATTACGGTTGGCCCGGCCCGAGCAGCTGCTGCATCAATGACGATAACAACTTTGTTTTATGGTAATACATACAATCTTGCATTTCTAAAACCGATCCAAGAAAAACAAGAGAGAGTCACTGGAAAGAAACATACGAGAGCCAGCAACAGATTCCGCGGGCTATGAAACTGGTCCCACTCACGATCCGCGGCAAAATCTGCCATATGCGTTGCCAAGTCCGTCAACGCGACGGGGTTACGCGGGCCTCCTCCTCCTCCTCTTTCTCCTCCTCTTTCTCCTCCGCCTCCTTTCCCAGCAGGCATTTCTTTGCTGATCAGCTCCCTGTCAGCTTCAATATCGTTCATGAGTCCTCCTCCTCCTCCTTTCACACCCCCGTTGATCTCGGTCTCAAATCCCGTCATAATGGCAACTCCCTCTTGTGATATCAGGAAACGAGGAAACCGAGGTCGAGGGACAAACAGAAAAAAACCCTGAAGGAAGGATGCGCTTATAAGTATGAAGTACACCTAGCTGTGTGCAGTCGATCGTTCCACAGAACGAGACACAGCACAAGGAAACAAAAGAGAGAAACAAAGAGAGGAACAGGTCGAGATCACAAGCTAGCTGAACCGGACTAGCGGCTAGTCAGTCTAGAGCGAGGGAGAAAAACTTCTTGTATGGCAAAGATCGGTGTAGAAGTCGACTAATAAGCTGGAGCTTTGATTCTTATCCCCTGACAACAATAACAACAGAACACCTCAGGATTTTGATAACCAAGAACGATACAAGGCGAATCGGGGAGCCGAGATGACGAGGAGGAGATTAGGGACACCATAGCAGCAGCAGCAAATCAAGCGATGCGACGGTCATGTGAGGATATAATACGCAGCAGAGCTGCTACTCGGCCTGGTGCTAGCGCTGGTAGCGTAGTAGTAAGACTTGCTGGTGATGGCGCTTGTTGCTTTTTGTTGTTGTTGTTGTCGGTCTTCCTTGTGAGTTCCTCCTTTCTTCTTCTTCTTTGTGAGTTCTGCTTCTTTCTTCTTCTTCTTCGTCTTGTGTTGTTGTTGTTGCATGGGAGTGGAGAGGATAGAAGAACATGCGGCGATGGTGGCAGGTGGCAGCAGCAGCAGCAGCGTAAGCTGCTTGTGTAAGAACGCGCATTGGCTGGCCCGCGACGCGACAGAGACAATGCGCCGACATTCTTCCTTCGCGGGCGGGCGGGCGGGCGGGCGTAAGGAAGGGACGGCGGCAGCGGGATGGCGAGACAACACGACGGTTTCGCCACGGTACTCCCCCCCCCCCCCGGGGGGGGGGGGGGGGGGGGGGGGGGGGGGGGGGGGGTGGTTTTTTCATCTTTCCCCCTCGCTCTGGGGTCCTTTTTTTTTTTGACCACACACAACCCCCCGCCGCCCAGCT